>SAMEA3663026__coassemble_214_pt1 | contig 100430 bp, 100 predicted proteins | sample SAMEA3663026__metabat2_low_PE_012 | metagenome-assembled genome bin SAMEA3663026 (sample SAMEA3663026) | pig gut metagenome | biome: pig gut; feature: pig-associated habitat; material: faeces | place: France | collected 2012
CGTTGATTACTGCGGATTGTGCCTTAGAACAAGGAAGGCAGGTATATGCAATTCCCGGGCGAATCAGTGATCGAAATAGTGAAGGGACAAATAATTTAATAAAGCAGGGAGCAATGTGTGTAACCGATATAGAAGATATTATTTTTGATATGGAAGGGAGCGCGGATGACGGTCAAATGGTAATGATGCTGAAAGGGGATTCGATGGAGCTAAGTGTATGTGACACAATTGATAATAAAAAAAATGCCCTTGCACCCATTGAAAAAATGGTGTATAGTTGTCTAAGTTTGGACCCCGTGTATATAGATGATATTATTCAGAAGGCGGGAATCGGAATAACAAAAGTAATTAGTGTCTTGTATGAGCTTGAACGAAAGGGGTTTGTTTCGCAACCACTAAAGGGTTATTATATTGTCACATTATGATTTGTTAAAAGGGATTTTTGACAAATGGGGGAATAAAAAGGAGCAGTTATGACAAAGTATCTTGTGATTGTTGAGTCACCGGCCAAGGCAAAAACGATTAAAAAGTTTTTAGGTGCAGGCTATGAGGTTATTGCATCAAACGGACATGTTAGAGACTTACCAAAAAGTCAGATGGGAATTGATATTGCGAATGATTATGAACCGAAATATATTACGATCAGGGGAAAGGGCGAATTGCTTGCCGAACTTCGTAAAGCTGTAAAGAAAGCAGATAAGATTTATCTTGCAACTGACCCCGACCGCGAGGGAGAGGCCATTTCATATCATTTGTCGATAGCTTTAAAACTGGAAAACAAAAAATATAAACGTATTACCTTCAACGAGATTACAAAAAATGCCGTTAAGAATTCGATTAAGGAAGCACGTGAAATTGACATGAATCTTGTTGATGCACAGCAGGCAAGACGAGTACTGGATCGTATGGTTGGATATTCAATCAGTCCGCTTCTTTGGCAAAAGATAAAGCGAGGCCTGAGTGCAGGTCGTGTGCAGTCTGTTGCATTAAAGCTGATTTGTGATCGCGAGGAGGAAATCAATGCATTTATTCCGGAGGAATATTGGAGCGTGGATGCTATGCTTGCAACAAAGGCCGGACTGAAAGCGGTTCCGTTCCATTACTGCAAGGATCATTTAACAAAGGCTGAAGTCGATGACATTGTAAAAGCAGTGACCGGTAAAAAGAATTTTGTAGTTTCTGATATAAAGGTTACAGAAAAAATCAAAAAACAACCGGTTCCGTTTATCACAAGTACCTTACAGCAGGAAGCCGGTAAAAAACTGAATTTTGCAACCGGAAAAACGATGCGTATTGCACAGCAATTGTATGAAGGTGTAGAGATTAAGGGTCGCGGAAGCATAGGTCTTATCACATATCTTCGTACGGATTCTATCCGTGTGTCTGATGAGGCAAGTGCACAGGCAAAGAAATTTATTGTTGAACAGTATGGTGAGCCTTATGTAGGAGAAGTTCAGGTTCATGCTGCTACTAAAAAAATCCAGGATGCGCATGAAGCCATTCGACCAACGGATATATCGCTTACGCCTGTTAAGTTAAAAGATCAGTTATCAAGAGACCAGTTCCGTTTATATCAGCTTATATATAATCGCTTTCTGGCAAGTGCCATGGCACCGGCTGTCTCAGAGATTAAAACTGTTACGGCAGAATGTGAAGGACACAAATTTAAGTCTTCGTCTTCAAAGATCATATTTGAAGGCTTTCAGGCTGTTTATTCATCAGACGATGAAAAGGACGAAAATCATAGGTTAAGCGGACTTGAAATCGGAAGCAAATTGTTTGACGCAACAATCGATAAGAAACAGCATTTTACACAGCCGCCTGCGCATTTTACCGAATCTTTGCTTGTAAAGATGATGGAGGAATTAGGAATTGGCCGTCCTTCCACTTATGCACCGACAATTAGTACAATATTAAATCGAAGATATATTGTAAAAGAAAATAAAAATCTTTATGTCACGGAGCTTGGTGAGGCTGTAAATCAGATGATGACGCAGGCCTTCCCTGCCATTGTTGACACGAGTTTTACGGCGAATATCGAGACACTCTTAGATACAATTGAAGAGGGAGAGCTTGATTGGAAGGTAGTAATTCGTAATTTCTATCCGGATTTGAAAGCATCTGTCGCAGAGGCAGAAAAGCAGCTTGAGAGTATTGAGATTTCGGATGAAGTTTCGGACGAAGTCTGTGATTTGTGTGGTCGTCAGATGGTTATCAAGTATGGACCTCATGGTAAATTCCTTGCATGTCCGGGATTTCCTGAATGTAAGAATACGAAGCCGCACTTCGAAAAAATCGGAGTTTTGTGCCCAAACTGTGGGAAGGAGCTTGTTCTTCGAAAGACAAAGAAGGGCAGAAAGTACTTTGGCTGCATTGATGCTCCGAATTGTGAGTTTATGTCCTGGGCCAAGCCTTCTGCACAAAAGTGTCCGGAATGCGGCGCATATATGGTAGAAAAAGGCAATAAACTGCTTTGTTCAGAAAAAAACTGCGGATATTCGGTTGAAAATAAAAATAAAAATTAAAAAATATTAAATATTTTGTGGTATTTTTAGAATTTTCTTGCCGATAGACACAAAATATGGTACTATGATTATCGTATGGATAGTGGAAAATATTATCTGTACGATAATTTTTTTTCAGAATATTTCGATAAATGTAATAAGGAGGTGCATTATGATTAATACGGATATTTACAATTATGTGAATATTTTGGACAAAGCCGCAGATGCTGCCAATTTGCGTAATCAATTAATCACAAACAACATTGCGAATGCAAGCACGCCGAATTACAAGCGTAAGGATATTAATTTTGAATCAATTTTGCAGGCGGAATTAAGTGGTGAAAGGACTTTACAACAGGCGGTAAAAAATGCGAATTATGATCTGTCTATATTAGACCCACAGGTTTATACGGATAATTCATCACTGTCATATCGTTTGGACGGGAATAATGTTGATATTGCAACAGAAGAAGCATATTTAGCTGAAAATACGCTTCGCTATGATACATTAGTGGATCTTATGAATCAGGAATATAGCAGATATGACACGGTTTTGAGGAATAATTAAAAGGAGGAATAAGATATGGGTGTATTTTCTTCCATGAATGTTGCTGCAACCGGTATGACGGCACAGCAGCTTCGTATGGATGTTATTTCAGAGAACATCGCAAATGCAAGCACAACCCGTACCCAAAAGGGTGGCGCATATCGTAGAAAGACGGTTGTTTTTTCCGAACAGGACACAACATCGTTTGATCATATTTTAAATGGCTATTTAGGCTATTACAAACCAAACGGAGTCAAAGTTACACAGGTTGTGGAAGACCCGTCTGATCTTCGTTTAGTTTATGAGCCGGACAATCCGGATGCCAACGAGGAAGGTTATGTTGAGTATCCAAATGTTGACACGGTAACGGAAATGACGAACTTGATTGATTCTTCTCGTGCATATGAGGCCAATGTCACAGCCTTTAATGCAGCGAAAAGTATTGCATCGAAAGGACTTGAATTATTCAAGGGTTAATATAGGAGTGATATAGCAAATGGCAATTACACCGGTTTCCTTATTTAGCGACGAATATACATCGCTAAACAGCATTTACAGTACAAATAGTGCAACCGCAGCAAAAGCAGCGGAACATGCAACCTCTTCTTCAGATCCAACTTCCTTTGACACGATATTTAGTGCAATGGTGGATATGTATAAGGAGGCAGATTCCCTGCAAAAGGCAGCCGAATCGGCTGAAATCAGTTTTGCACTCGGATATACAGACAGTATTCATGATGTTGCGAATGCCGAACGTAAGGCAAGTATCGCACTGCAATATACAACACGTATTACAAATGCAGTTGTCACTGCATACAAAGAATTAATGAACATGCAATTGTAATTATTAGTCAATGGAGAAACCTATGAGGGAATGGTTTAGACAACTTCCTTCCAGATTGATTGAATTCTGGAACAAGTACACAACAAAACAGAAAACTTTATTTTTGTCGGTCGTAGCAGCGGTAATCATTACTTTGATTGCCTTGTTTATGGTTTTGAATCGTACATCTTATGTGCGTTTGGTGACATTTGATGACACTGCTGCAGCTTCGCAGGCTACAGCTGTACTTGATGACAACGGAATCAAGTATAAGGTTTCAAAAGACGCGCTCAGTATTGACGTGGCAGAGGATAGTGAGTCGGATGCACGCTTGCTTTTGGGACAAAATGGTATCAGTGCAAGCTATAACAATACGGATTATGAGTGGCTTTTTGACAATAGCTTTAATACGACAGACTCTGAGAAAAAACTCAAAGCCAAAATCAATCTCGAATCAACAATGGAAGCTGATATCAGCCGAATTGAGGGCGTTTCAAAGACATCGGTTACAATCAATTTACCTACGAACACTAACACGATTTATGCAAACGAACAAAGTACCTCTGTAAGTATTATGCTTACGGTGAATAACAATTTCAGCAACGAGAGTACACAGGCAATTGCAGAATATGCAAAAAGCTGTGTAGGAGATTCGAATACGGATGACATTACAATTATTGATAATCAGGGTCGTCTTTTGTTTTCGGGTGCAAATAACAGCTCGACTGTATCGAATAATTTGCTTGTTCAGCAACAAATCGAAGAATATTACAACAGCAAACTCTGGAATTTGATGGTTAATTCCGGTGTTTATGATGAAGTTTCGGTCTCTTCAAACCTTGATATTAAGCTTTCGCAGGAAGAGATTCATCAGATGGAATATTATTCAAATGATGAGGATGAAACCGGACCACTTGATAGTAATTATTATTACTTAGCCACCAATGTAGACGGTACCGGCGGTGTAGTTGGCACGGATGCAAATGGTGAGGAAATAACAGATTATAATTTGTTAGATACGGCAAATGGTGAGTCTTCACTGACTGTTATGAAAAACAATTATAAAACAAGTTATATTGAAACAAATAAGGTTACACCTGTTGGTGAGGTCAATATGACAAATTCGTCTATGGGTATGGTACTTACAAAGTATGAGATTTATATCGAGGATGAATTAAAAGCCAAGGGTGAGCTTGATGGGATAACCTTCGAAGAGTTTAAGGCAGCGCACTCCGAAGAAACAGAGGTTGTGAATTCAGAGGAACTTGTTCCGTTACTTGCGAAGGCGACAGGAATGAAGGAAGCGAACATTCACGTTGTGGAACGTGTTGTTCCCGTATTTTATCCTTCCGAGAAAAAGCCGGTTCCTATTCAGAGTATTATATCGATTGTATTGGCTGTTATTATTGGTCTATTGTTACTCTTTGTAGTTTTCAAGGGTATGAAGCCGGATGAAGTTGTGGAAGTAGAGCCTGAGCTTTCTGTTGAGGCGTTACTTGCTACTACCAAAGAGAATCAGACATTGGATGATATCGAATTTAGTGATAAATCAGCAGCAAAGCTTCAGATTGAGAAGTTCGTAGATGAGAATCCGGAAGCAGTCGCTGCACTTCTTAGAAACTGGTTGAATGATGATTGGGAGTGACGTTAGATGGCGGTAAATATTTCTGATATCGGAGGCGTTCAAAAGGCTGCAATATTATTGATTGCACTTGGACCGGAACGTTCTTCGCAAGTATTTAAACATTTAAAAGACGACGAAATTGAACAGCTTACACTTGAAATTGCGAACACGAAAAGCATTCCGTCTGATATGAAGGATGCAGTCCTTGATGAATTCTATGAGGTTTGTCTTGCACAGCAATATATTTCCGAGGGTGGTATTGGATATGCCAAGGAGTTGCTTGATAAAGCACTTGGAGAAGAACGTGCAAAAACTGTTATCGGAAAGCTTACGGCTTCTCTGCAGGTACGTCCGTTTGAATTTGTCCGAAAAGCAGATCCGGGACAGTTGCTCAACTTTATTCAGGATGAACATCCGCAGACGATTGCACTTATTTTGTCATATCTGCCATCATCACAGGCGGCTGCCGTAGTAAGTGCACTTGCTCCGGAAAAACAATCGGATGTTGCTATGAGAATTGCAACGATGGATCGTACAAGTCCGGATGTTATCAAAGAAGTTGAAAAAGTATTAGAAAAGAAACTTGCTTCACTCGTAAATCAGGATTACACAATTATCGGTGGTGTTGATTCGATTGTAAGTATTTTGAACTCTGTTGATCGTAGTACACAGAAGCATATTATGGAGGAACTTGAGGTCGAGAATCCTGAACTTGCAGATCAGATTCGTAAGAAGATGTTTGTATTTGAGGATATTCTTCTTCTCGATAATCGTTCAATTCAGACTGTGCTTCGTGAGGTTGATAATAATGAGCTTGCAACCGCCCTTAAGAATGCGAATGAAGATGTTCAAAAAGCTATTTTTGACAATCTTTCATCCCGTCTTGCAGCTATGATTAAGGATGACATGGAATTCATGGGTCCTGTACGTTTGAAAGATGTTGAAGAAGCACAACAGAAGATTGTTAATATTATTCGTAAGCTTGAGGATTCCGGCGAGATCGTAATCTCACGTGGTGGAGGTGACGAGATTATTGTCTAATCTATTCAAGTCGGGATTTCACAATTTAAGTGCCAGTGAACCATATATCATTGATATGAATCAACGGGAAATCAAAAAGAATCAGAACGTTAAGATTGTTCGTCCGATAGAAGAACAATTTCCTGACGATTTAACAGAAAAAAACGAATCGAATAAAAAATTGTTAAATGATGCACTGGAAAAAGCTACAATTATTGTTGATGATGCGAAAGAACAGGCGGATAAAATTATTTCGGATGCGGAAATCGAAGCCGGTGCTATACGGGAACAGGCGAGAGAAGAAGGCTACCAAAAAGGGCTTGCAGAAGGCTTGGAGGCTGCAAAACAGCAGGTTGAGGATCAAGTACAGGCTATGCGTCAGCAAAATGCCATTGCCGCAAAAAAGAAAGAAGAAGAGCTTTTAGATGAACTTGCATTTGCTGAAAAGGACATGGTTGATGTTGCATGCCGACTTATCGAGAAGCTTACAGGCATTCTTGTAGATACGTATAAGCCGGTTATGTTACATATGATTAATAATGCATTAAACAATATCGATAGCAGTAAACAGTTTATTATTCGTGTGGCCAGTGAAATTTATCCATATATTTATGATAACCGTGACCGAATTATCGGTGCTGCGAATCCGGGTGTTTCCATTGAGATTTTTGGAGATGCAAAGCTTTCAAGCGGTCAATGCATGATTGAATCCGAGAATGGTATCGTAGATTTGTCGATGGATGTACAGGTTAAGAATCTTATCACAGCAATAAAACTTCTATCAGAATAATCCTTGGCTGCCGTATAGTGGGCAAATATGCTCCAATCGACAGCCATGTTTACTATTTGGTGTCAGTAGACAAAGGTGGTCGATTATGAGAAAACTATTCGATGTTTCACAATACAAACAATTAAATGATCGTGAATACTATGAGTTTTACGGTAAGGTCAGTAAGGTTGTCGGACTTACTGTTGAATCTATGGGACCGCCATGTAAGCTTACCGATTTATGTGAAATTATATCAAAAGATACGGGGAATAAAGTCATCGCAGAGGTTGTAGGCTTTCGTGATAATCGAGTTTTACTAATGCCATATGACTCTGTCGATGGTATAGGTCTTGGTGCGACGGTTCGAAATACGGGAGCATCCTTAAAGGTGCCCGTTGGCGAATGTCTGCTTGGTAAGGTGTTAGATGGTATCGGACGACCGATTGACGGTAGTACATTAGAGACGGTTGATGATTATCCGATTGAGTCTGCACCACCGGATCCGCTGAAGCGAAAGCTAATTGATGAGGTGTTACCACTTGGTGTCAAGGCGGTTGATGGACTTCTCACAATTGGAAAAGGACAGCGTGTTGGCATATTTGCAGGTAGTGGCGTCGGTAAGAGTACACTGCTTGGCATGTTTGCACGTAATACCCGAGCGGATATTAATGTGATTGCTCTGATTGGAGAACGAGGCAGAGAGGTGCGTGAGTTCATAGAACGAGATCTCGGTGAGGAAGGCATGGCACGTTCGGTTATTGTAGTTTCAACATCAGACAAGCCGGCTTTAATTCGTAATAAAGCTGCCAAAACAGCAACGGCTATTGCAGAATATTTTCGTGATCAGGGAAAAGATGTACTTTTGATGATGGATTCCATGACACGTTTTTCACAAGCACAGCGAGAAATCGGTCTTGCTTCAGGAGAACCGCCTGTTACAAGAGGATATCCGCCGTCTGTTTATTCCGAGATGCCAAAAGTACTCGAACGAGCCGGTAATACATATAATGGTTCGATTACAGGTCTATATACAGTTCTTGTAGACGGCGATGATTTTAATGAGCCAATTACGGATACGGCAAGAGGTATTTTGGATGGTCATATTGTTTTGTCAAGAAAGCTTGGTCAGAAAAATCATTATCCTGCAATTGATGTTCTTGCAAGTATTTCACGTTGTATGAGCTCTGTTGCGGATAAAGAGCATAAACAAAAAGCCGGAATGCTAAAAAATGTTATGGCTACATATAATGACGCGGAAGATTTGATCAATATTGGTGCCTACCGGGCAGGATCTAACAAAAATATCGATTATGCAATTTCAAAAATTGACAAAGTAAACGAATTCTTATTACAGGATGTGGATGAGAAGTATTCTTTTGACGATGAGGTTGCGATGCTTTCTGATATTTTTGATTAATATGAGGGATTTTTATGGCGAAATTCATATACCGAATGCAAAACATTTTAGATATTAAATATAAGCTTGAAGAAACTGAAAAGCAGAATTTTGCTGCGGCGTTACAAAGGCTTAGAAACGAAGAAGAAAAACTTCAGCATTTGGTTATGAGGCGCGATCGCTATGCTTCTGAATACGAGCAGCTGCTCGTCGGGAAGCTTGATTTTTTGAAAATCGAACAATGCGCAAATGCAATTGATTTTCTGAATGAAAAAATAACGGATCAGGAACAGGTTATTCGGAATCGGAGCAAGGAATTAGAACAGGCCAGACAAAAATTAAATCAGGTAATTCAAGAAAGAAAAATGCATGAAAAACTGAAAGAAAAACAGTTTGAGCAATTTTTACAAGAGCTGTCAATGCAGGAAATAAAAGAAATTGATGAAGTTGTAAGTTATCAGTACGGTCAGGGTAAAACAGGTACGGAGGATTAGCTATGGCAAAGCAAAAGAAAGAAAAAAGTGGAGGAATGAAAGGCACCGGTGTGTTGATTATTATTTTGATAATCATCTCGTGGCTTTCAATTATGGCGCTTTTAATCAAATGTGACGTGGGAGGATTCGGAAGCGGTGTTTTGCGCCCTGTATTAAAGGATGTTCCTGTTATAAAATGGATTCTTCCGGATGCTTCTGATGAAGAGGTTGCAAAGGAAAATGATTATCCATATGATACCTTGGAAGAAGCACTTACCGCAGTTGCGTTGTTAGATCAAGCGAATGCGAGCAAGGAGGCTGAAATTGCGGCATTAACAGACAAAAATAGTGAATTAGCCGCTGAAGTAGCGCGTCTTTCGGCGATTGAATCCGAGATGGAGACCTTTGAAGAAGAAAAAAATAAATTTTATAACGAAATAGTCTATGGAGAAATGGCTCCGGATACCGATACATATATTGAGTGGTACAATCAGCTCGATGCGGAACATGCTGAAGCAATTTATCGAGAGATTGTAGAAGCCAAACAGGCAGATGAAGAAATCGTAGAACTTGCAAAGACATATGCAAGTATGGATGCAAAAAAAGCAGCGGGTATTTTAGAAAGTATGAAAACGGATATGGATACAGTTGCATTAATCTTAAATAACATGGGTACAGAGGCAAGAGGTAAAATACTTGCGGAAATGGATCCGGATTTTGCAGCAGCCATTACGAAAAAACTTCTGCCATAAGCAGGTGTCGGTCACCTGACTATTTATCGGAAGGAGGGATATAGATATGTGGATGGGAATTTCGACAAATGGAATCGGCAAAATTTCTATGCCTGTTGAGACTTCAACATCCAAGGAGTCTTCAAAAACAGATGTCAATGGTTCATTTGCAGACATTATGGAGCTTTCAAGTCAGGCAAAAGCAGATACAACTGCTACAACAAAGCCGGTCACGGATGATTCGCAAACAAAATCAGCCCAGGCAGACATAAACACCACAAACGTCTCTGATAAGGCAGACCGCCAATCGAATGCTGTTGAGGACGTAAACAAATATGAGCAGCAAAGCAGGATATCGGGTGCAGAAGAAACAAAGGTGGTTGATGAAGTACCTGCTGACGAAAATATAGATTCGTTAAAAGATGAAATATTCAAGGTAATCGGTCTAATCTATGACATTTTGGAAGAAAAGCTTGGATGCACAGAGCAGGAAATTGAAGATGTACTCGAAAATATGGGCCTTTTGATAGAGGAATTAATTGTTCCAAATACGATTCGTGATGTTGTATTACAAATGAATGATGCATCGGAAGTTGATTTGCTTATTTCGGAACAGTTGCCAAACCTTGTAACAGACATCCAAGATGCAATTGCTGATATTCTTGATGACTTTGGAATTACTTCAGAAGATGTTTCCGTATTTTTAGAAACATTAAAGGCGGGCGAGACGGAAGTCCTTGATGTAAAAGCTGAAGAAACAATGGTTTCACAAGATGAACAATCTACAAAAACACAAGCTGCAGATAACGAGGAAATACTTATAAATGTTGAATATAATGACGAAATAATTCATGAGACTGCAGAGTCAAATGGTCCTCAAACAAATGCAAATACATCAAGAGATAATGCGTCGTCTGTCATAGCAAATTTGAACCAGAAGATTGAACAGGTGCTTGCAACAGAGCAGCCGGACAGCATAAACGAATTTCAGACCGATGTTGCACAGGCAGACATTGTTCGTCAGGTTATTGAAGCGGTTCGTGTTAACTTAAGCGGGAATCAGACGTCAATGACACTTCAGTTAAATCCTGAAAATCTTGGAAGAGTTCAAATCAGTGTTATTCAAAAGAATGGAATAATGCAGGCACAAATTATCGCTGAGAATGAAACAGCCAAAAATGCAATTGACGCGAATATTGCATTGTTGCAGGAATCTTTAGAGCATCAGGAGCTTAAGGTTGAGTCTGTTGAAGTCATGGTTGCTTCCTATGATTTTTTTAACCATCAGGAGCAACAGTCAAATGAACAAAACAGCAATCAGGCACGACGAAGAACAGCACTTGGCGGATTAGAAGGATTTGAAGAGGAAGTCGCAGATGATAATCTTGAGAATGAAATTTTAAAGGCACAAGGCAATAGCGTTAATTATTCGATATAAGGAGGTAGCATATGGCAGGTATTGATTCGGCAATTGGTTCAATTACAAGTAAATCAGAGGCATATATTTCAAGTGGCAAGAGTGATTCGGGTAATGATCTTGACAAGGAAGCATTTCTTAAGTTACTTGTTGCGCAAATGCAGTATCAGGATCCGCTGAACCCGGGTGACAGCACGGAGTACATGTCTCAACTTGCACAGTATTCATCCTTGGAGGCAACAATGAATATAAGCGATGCAGTTGATAAGGGTAACGCATTAAATCTTGTTGGACAGTATGTCATTATGAAAACAACGGATTCCGCCGGAAATTTAGAAATGGTAAGCGGTCTTGTTGAATATGCAACGGTAAAGGATGGAGAAGTTCTTGTATCAATTAATGATACATATTATCCGGCAGAAGATTTAGACTCTATTGTTGATTATGATTATTTCCTGTATTTGCAACAGCAGGCGGCTGGTGGAACACAGGAGGATAAAACAGACCAGTCAACAGATACGGAAACAGCAGAAGAATCAAATAAAACAGAAGCGACAGAGAATGCATAGGTTTTCAAAGGAGGGATTCCAATGAATGGATTAGATACAGGGCTCCTTTCGATTGAACAGGCGACAGGCTTATATTTTTCGAAGAACAACGAAAAGACAGCGAAAACCGAAAATAAGAGCGGGGTTTCTTTTGAACAGATTCTTGCACAACAGGCAAATCTCTCAAAGAATGTTAAGTTTTCGAAGCATGCAGCCGAAAGATTAAATAGCAGGCAGATTGAACTTTCAGACGGACAGCTTGATCGTTTGAATGAAGGCGTTAATCGCGCCAGAACCAAACATATTAATGAATCGCTTGTAATGATGGATAATTTAGCATTCATAGTGAATGTTAAAAATAATACGGTCGTAACGGCTTTAGAGTCGGATGAAGACAGCGTATTCACGAATATTGACGGTGCAGTAATTGTTTAAGCCGGACCTTTTTAGGAGGCTTTTATCCCGGACTGACAGAAGGGATACACTTAAGAGAATGGAGGTCACTTAATATGATGAGATCACTTTATTCTGGTGTTGCAGGTCTTAAGACACACCAGACAAAAATGGACGTTATTGGTAACAATATAGCAAACGTAAACACGATTGGTTTCAAATCATCATCTGTATTATTCAGAGATGTATTATATCAAACGACATCTGCAGCAACAGGTGCAACAGCAACTACCGGAGGTACAAATGCTGCACAGATTGGTCTTGGTACAAAGATGTCATCAATTCAGACTAAAATGGAGAGCGGTGCAGCTCAGAGCACGAATAATCCATATGACTTAATGCTTGATGCATCGAGCTTTTTCGTCGTAAGTCGTGGCGGTACAAATTATTTTACAAAGGTAGGTAACTTTGAGGTTGACGGAGCCGGATGTCTTGTATCTAGTAACGGATATCAGGTTATGGGCTGGCAGGTTGACCCGACGAATCCTACGCAGATTAAAAGAGATACAGTTTCTGCACTTTATCCGGAGTCGGCAGAAAATAAAATCGCTTCTCCTGAGCAGACTTCACAGATGCATATGCTTGGAAATATTGATATGACAGACCCACAGCTTTCGGAGGGTGGTGTTCCTGTATCAACATCCATTTACGATTCACTTGGATACAGCTATACAGTAAAATATTTGATTACACAGGGAGCAGACAGTTCAACTTATAATATGACAATCAGTTCATTGTCGTCGAACGATGATCCGGAGAATAAAAATATTTTAGGTACACAATATAACGCATCCTTTGACGGAGATGCTTCCATTGAATTGAAATTTGATCCGGTTGGCGGAAAGCTTATAAGCCCAACAGATTTAAGCTTACTTCAGATTGAGTCAGTTGATACGACGCAGTATGCAGAGGTTTTTAAGTCAAAGGTAAACGGAACGACCGTTGACGGTATTCAGGTTGATTTCTCAAATCTTACAATGTTTGAATCAGATGGTGAGTCTTCGGCAAAGATTGTAAGAGGATCGACTGACAAGGTTGGCGGCGGACGCGCAATGGGTAGTCTTAAGAATGTAAATATTGATAATTCCGGTAAAATTTATGGCGTATACAGCAATGGTGAGACAAAGCTTTTAGGTCAGATTGCAGTTGCAAACTTCGTGAATCCAATGGCGCTTGAAGCACTTGGTAACAGTATGTATCAGGCAACGCAAAATTCCGGCGAATTTGATGGAATCGGTGTTGCGGTTGATGATGACGGTGGCAAGATGACACAGGGCGTATTGGAAATGTCAAACGTAGATTTGTCAGCAGAATTCACAGAAATGATTACTACACAGAGAGGTTTCCAGGCGAACTCCCGTATTATTACAACCTCAGATACAATGCTTGAAGAATTAGTGAATTTAAAGAGATAATTGAAGGATAATTGAAGGTTTCCGTATCGTATGATACGGAAGCCTTTTTTCTGTTTCACGGCCTTGCTGCGCAGGGGTTTCACGGCAGTACAATCAAAGATTTGCTAATGAAGAAAATCTTTCTGATTGGCAGTTCGCACCATTGTTTTTTGTAGACATAAATAACGAATTGTGCTATAATCAAGCTAACTGTAATGTCGATAATTATGTATTGATAGAGGATGGTGTTTGATTTGGTAGAAGTAACACGATTTAACGGTACGAAATTCATGATAAATGCTGAATTAATCGAGGTTGTAGAAAGTACACCGGACACAGTTATTACATTGACAACAGGAAAGAAATATGTTGTTTCTGAAAGCTGTAAAGAGATTTCAGATTTGGTAATTCAATACAAACGTAAAATATATGTAGATGGTCCTACATTTAATGAAGGAGAATAAATATGGATTTAGCATCGATTATTGGTTTAGTAGTTGCCTTTGGTCTTATGATTTTTGGTATGGTCAATGGTAAAGGATTAGACGCTATTCAAAACTTCCTTGATCCTGCTTCGGTCGCAATCGTATTTGGTGGTGCATTCGGAGCGATGATGGCAATGAACCAAATGAAGGATTTTATTGCAGGTCTTAAGTCGTTCACTTTGATTTTTAAGACACCAAAGTCAAATGAAGTTGAAACAATTAAATCAATCATTGAGCTTTCCAATCTTGCGAGACGTGAAGGCTTGCTTGCGCTTGAAGAGTCGGCGAACAACTTAGATGATGAATTCATGAAAAAGGGAGTTATGCTTATCGTCGATGGTACGGATCCGGAGCTTGTACGCAGCATTCTTGAGGCTGATCTTATCAATGTTGATACAAGACATCAGGGCAATATCAATTTCTGGAAGAATCTTGGTGCGATGGGTCCTGCATGGGGTATGATTGGTACGCTCCTTGGACTTATTAACATGTTAAAGGATTTGTCGGATCCTGATTCAATCGGTCCGAATATGTCTGTTGCGCTTATTACGACGCTTTACGGTTCCGTTTTGGCAAACTGGATTTGTTCTCCGGTTGCAAATAAACTAACAAAACAAAACGACATGGAAATCAAATTAAAAGAGGTTATGATTGAGGGTATTCTTTCGATACAGGCCGGAGAAAACCCTCGTGTAATAGAAGAAAAACTCAAGGCATTCCTTGCACCAAAGGAGCGTTCTGTATTTGGTGAAGAAGGCGGTGGTAATTAGTGGCAAAGAGAAAAGAAAAGCCGGCTGAGGAAGGTTCTCCGGCGTGGATGACCACCTTTAGTGATCTGATGAATTTGCTTCTTTGCTTCTTTGTATTGTTATTTGCAAGTTCTACAATGGATGAGGGTAAGATTCAAAAAATTGCTGCATCCTTTGATAATACGACATTTAGTATCCTTGATCAGAACTCAATTTCACTCATTGCAGGTGATATGATGTCGGGTGGCGTTACACAGCTTTCCAATACCGATACGATGCTTGAATTCGGTAAGAATATTGAAGGTCTTACAGGTGAGGAGGCGAGCAGTGCATCACCAACAGATGCGGAACATTTGTCAGACAATGAACTTAAGGATGAATACGATAAACGTGGGGAAGAACAATCAGAAGAGATGTATGAAGAGGTTGTTTCAATGGCAGAATCATACAGAATCGATAATGAGATTGTTTTAGATTACAACGAACAATATGTAGAGCTAGATTTAAATGGTTCTATCATTTTTGAATCCGGCTCCGCCGTGGTACGTGAGGATGCAAAACTATTCTTACAAAAGATTGCAAGAATTCTGGTAAAATACAAGAATTGCATTATTGAGATTGAAGGACATACGGATAATGTGCCGATTCATAATGCTCGTTATGAGAATAACCGTGCATTGTCGGTTGATCGTGCGCGTCATGTCTATGAATATATCATTGAACAAGAATATTTTATTGATTCCAATATCAAAATTGCCGGTTACGGAGAGAGCAGACCGGTTGCATCAAATGCAACGGAGGAAGGTCGTGCACGGAATCGTCGAGTGACGATCAAGATATACAATCGTCAAAATTCATCGAATTAAGGAGATATGCACATGAAAAAAAACCTTATTACAGTATTAATATTAGCAATCAGTATTATAAATCTTGTTTTTAATATTCTGCTTGTTTTTGTATTTATGCCTTCGGCAAACAAGACAAACAAATTAATCACGGATATTGCAAAGGTATTAGACTTAGAGATTGCATCACAGTCAAATGGAGACAATACTTTTGATGTGAGCAATTTGGTATATTTCAAACTTGAACAGGGCAATCCGATTAATCTTGCGGCAGATGGTACAAATGAATCACATGTATTACAATACGGAATTACGATTAATTTGGATAAGACTTCTTCAGACTATTCGAAGACTGAGTCGACATTAACAGAATCAAAGGATATGATTTACGATATTACTCGTAATATTATTGGTCGATATACATATGCTCAGGTTGTCGATGTAAATGTTCAAAACCAAATTAAAGAAGAAGTGCTTCAGGCACTCAAACAGACATTTAACAGTGAGAGCATTCATTCGATCAGCTTTTATAATTGGGTTGCACAGTAAATTTTGTTTTAGGAGGTGAGAAGTGTGTCAGACGTACTCTCACAAAATGAAATTGATGCCCTTTTAAAGCAGCTTTCTGAAGGCGAGCTTGATATGGGTGACATCGAAGAAACGCCTGATGTCAAAATAAAAGAATATGACTTCTCCAGACCTTCTAAGTTCTCGAAAGAGCATCTGCGAACGTTGGAAATCATTTTCGAACATTTTGGTCGATTATTGCAAAGTAATCTTCCGGCGTATTTGCGAAAGACCATTCAGGTTAGTGTTGTAAACGCAGAAGCAGTTACATATTGGGAATTTTCAAATGCTTTATCAAATCCGGTGTTGCTTGGTATTGTGAGTATGAGCCCGCTGCCGGGTAATATCATTATAGAGATAGCAACCAATATTGGATATACGATTGTTGACCGATTGCTTGGCGGAGAGGGAACACCTCTCGTCAAAACAAGAGAATACTCGGAAATTGAATTATCTATTCTGGAACGAATTTTAGGAGTATTCATTGATTTATTAAAGGATCCTTGGTCAAATGTAGTAGAAATTAAACCACGACTGGAGCGTATTGAAACGAATTCACAATATGCACAGATTATTTCACCAAATGAAATGATAGCCATTATCACGATGAATATTAATATTGGTGGAGTTGAAGGTTTGATGAACATATGCTTGCCATACATCACCTTAGAGAAGATTATTGACAAGTTAAATACAAAATACTGGTTTTCCACAATGCAGACAATGGATGAGCAAAATTATGCTGATGCGATTGAGGCTATCATTCAAAAGGCGCAAATCCCTGTGTTTGCAGAGTTGGGCAAAAGCCGGATTACGGTATGGGATTTTATTAACCTTCAAGTGGGAGATGTTATAAAGCTTGATCAAAAGGTCGAAGAAGAACTCAACGTGTATGTTGGAAATATGATAAAATTCAAGGCTTTACCGGGTTCCTCAAGTGAACAATATGCGGTAAAGATTACAGAAATAATTAGAGAGGAGGAATAAAGATAATGGATGGTATGTTGTCTCAAGAAGAGATTAATGCATTGCTTGGTGCATCATCAGCCGGCAATTCTACTTCGGGAAGTGATAACACACTGACACCGGAGGAAAAAGACGCAATCGGTGAAATATCCAATATCTGTATGGGAACGGCAGCAACAACGCTTTATTCCTTAGTAAATCAAAAAGTATTAATCACTACACCATTTGTTGAGGTGAAGGATTGGAACACTTTGATGAACCAATATTCGGAACCATGTGTCTTGATTGATATTTTATACAAAGAGGGTATTGATGGTAGCAATTTATTGTTACTCAAAGAAAATGATGTTAAGGTCATCACAGACTTAATGATGGGCGGTGATGGTCTTAATCCACAGGATGAATTATCGGAATTGCATTTTTCTGCGATTGGTGAAGCAATGAATCAGATGATGGGATCATCTGCAACGTCATTATCTTCCTTGCTGAAATGTAAGATTGATATCAGTCCGCCGGAGGCAAAGCTTGTTCAGCTGTCTGAGGACTTTGAATCTACGAATGCTGCCGGATTCATGGAAAAGGATTTCGTGCAGGTTACATTTCGTATGACAATCGGTGATTTGGTTGATAGTGAAATCATGCAACTATACCCAATTGAGTTTGCAAAGACCTTGTATGACCGATTCAGTGGAGGCAATGATACGCCTGAAGAAGTTCCGAAAACAGATGCTACAGCAGCACAACCGGTAACGCAGCATGAACAGGGACAAGCAATGGTTCAGCCTACGATGAATAATCAGACAATGGGTCAGCCTATGATGAATAATCCGATGATGGGTCAGCCTATGATGATGGCACAGCCTGAGGTAAATGTTCAAAATGTTCAGTTTAAGTCATTTACACCTAGTATTAATCCAATTTTACAGCAGGAGAACATTGATTTGATTATGGATGTTCCGTTGGAGGTATCTGCTGTACTTGGAAGGACACGGAAGTCAATCAAAGATATTTTAGAGTTTGCACCCGGTAAGATTATAGAGCTTGATAAGTTGGCAGGTGAACCAATTGATATCATGGTTAATCAAAAACTTGTTGCAAAGGGAGAAGTAGTTGTAATCGAAGAGAGCTTCGGTATTCGTATTACTGAAATTATCAAAGATAAATTATAAGGAGTAAATATTATGGCAAAAAAAATACTGATTTGTGATGATGCAGCATTTATGAGAATGATGATAAAAGATATCCTGGTAAAGAATGGATATGAGATCGCAGGCGAAGCAGAGAATGGCCTTAAGGCTATTGAAAAATATGCTGAGACAAAGCCGGATCTTGTACTTATGGACATTACTATGCCTGAGATGGATGGTATTCAGGCGCTTAAGAAAATCAAAGCAGCGGATCCAAACGCAAGTGTAGTAATGTGTTCAGCTATGGGACAGCAGGCTATGGTTATCGAGTCTATTCAGTCTGGAGCGCGCGACTTTATTGTAAAGCCGTTCCAGCCGGACCGTGTAATTGAGGCAGTTAAGAAGGCAGTTGGTTAATATGATGCTTAGCTTATTATTAACCGGTACAAGCGGACCAAAAGCAGCATTGCAGATATTATCACTGATTTTGGTTTTTGTATTTGTCGTTGCACTAGCATATTTTGGAACAAAATTTGTTGCAAAATACCAGTCCAATGTACTGCGCAAAAATTCAAATGTTCAGGTGATTGAATCTTTTCGAATTGCGAACAACAAATTTATTGCTATTGTTAAGATTTGTGATGATTTTTACGCACTAAGTGTCGGAAAAGATGAGATACACTTAATTGACAAATTGGATCCGGACAAGGTTTGTGATTACAAAAATCCGGATACCGTTGCGTCAAAAAAACTTGATTTCAAAGATATATTATCGCAAGTTAAGGGCGGTAAGGAACGGACTTTAACAGCGGATGATTCTACACAATCAAGTGAAGAAAAAGATCAATTAAAGTAGGTATCCACATGAAATTCAAAAGATCTTTTAAATTTATATTATTGTTATTATTGGCAATTGGAGTAGTATTCTCAGGTACGAGTTCCAGAGCTACAGAAGTAACTCCTGATACAGAGCCTGAAGAGACAATAGACACAGCATTAACAGATGATGACGGAATGTCTGTTGGTTTGACGCTCACATCAAATAATGAGGAGACGTCGCTGTCGGGTACGCTACAGATTTTGTTAGTAATTACAGTACTCTCGATAGCTCCATCAATTTTAGTTATGGTGACGTCTTTTACGAGAATCATTGTTGTATTGCATTTCGTACGAACTGCAATCGGTACACAATCCTCGCCACCAAATAACGTATTGATAGGGCTCTCATTGTTTTTAACGCTTTTTATTATGAGTCCTGTTTTTGCGAGGGTTAAAACGGATGCGATTGATCCGCTTTCGGATGGGCAGATTACGAACGAACAGGCATTAGAAAATGGAATAGCTCCTATTCGGGAATTTATGTTAAATCAGGTTCGTGAAGATGATTTGCGATTGTTTATGGATATTGCCAAGATAGATTCTGTTAATTCGGTTGATGAACTGCCGATTACAGTCATTATTCCGGCATTTATTATTAGTGAACTTCGAGCGGCATTTATTATCGGTTTTATGATTTACATACCGTTTATTGTTATAGATATGGTTGTTGCATCGGTACTTATGTCTATGGGTATGATGATGTTGCCACCAACAACGATTTCTATGCCATTTAAGATTTTATTATTTATCTTAGCGGATGGCTGGAATTTGATAATTGGAAATTTAGTGAATTCTTTCAGTTTGTGACGATAGAGGAATGAAAGTGAGGTGAAGAAATTGAGTACGGGTGATGTTATTGATATTGCAGTTCAGGCAGTATGGCTAATTTTAAAGTGCAGTGCGCCTATGCTGATTTCTTCCTTGGTTGTCGGTTTGATTATTAGTATTTTTCAGACGGTTACATCTATCCAGGAGCAGACACTTACTTTTGTGCCTAAACTTTTGGTTATTCTTCTGGTTTTAGTTATTTGCGGAGATTGGATTCTTAATAATATTGTTACGTTTATTCAGGATTTGTATAGTAAATTTGGTACGATGACGAGGTAGTTGTATGGATCTTACTATTTCAACCTTAGCACTTGAATCATTTTTGCTTGTGGTTGCCAGGGCGGCTGGCTTTTGTGTTACAGCACCGCTTTTTAGCCATAAAAGCGTGAATACAAGACTTCGTGTGCTAATTGCCGCATGTATATCCATTTCTATTTATTCATCCATGGATTTGCAACTGCCACAATATGAGTCGGTATTAGGCTTTTCGTTCCTTATCCTTAAGGAATTAGCTGTCGGATTATCCATTGGATTTGTGGCAAGTCTCACAATGTCAATGTTAGTATTGGCAGGAGAATTTATTGATCGCGAAATTGGCTTTACAATGGCAACAACGTTTGATCCAAGCAAAGGAGCAATGGTTACCATTACTGCTGAGTTATATGATAAGTTGATTTATGCTGCCATTCTGATATCCAATTTGCATTTTTATATTATATCAGCACTTGCGCAGTCGTTTGGGCTAGTGCCGGTTGGCCGTGTAAACATTCAAATATCGGGTTTTTTGTCAAATAGTATTCGATTTGTCGGACAATATTTTAGCATCGGATTTCGGATAGCTATGCCTGTGTTTATTGGCGCAACAATTGTAAATGTGATTTTGGGAATTCTTACAAAGAGTTCACCTCAAATGAATATGTTTTCCGTTGGTATGCAAATTAAAGTCATAGCCGGATTGCTTGTCATGACGATAGCAATCATGTTTGTGCCGAATATTGCAAATTATTTAATGGAACGTATGCAGGAAATGCTGCAAGCAGTAATGGGGGCGATTTGATATGAATAACAATATGCTTCTTCGTTACGATTTGCAGTTCTTTGCAAGTAATGAAGGTGGAGAAAAAACAGAAGAACCAACTGCAAAAAAAATCGAAGATACAAGAAAAGAAGGACAGGTCGCAAAAAGCAAGGAAATTACAAATGCAGTAACATTATTGTTTTTGTTTGTATCTCTTCGATTGTTTACCGGATATTTGGGACAACGACTCGTCGGATCTTTTTTGCATTTTTGGAGTAAAACACCGGAATATGTGAAAGGAAGCTTTGACTCTCTTGTTGTCTGGCAGCTTTTGTTAAATGTTACAAGTTACATTGTAATAACTGCATTACCTTTTTTGCTGATTGCCTTTGTTGTAGCATTTTTTGCACAGAAGCTTCAAATTAAATGGCAGATTACTTCAAAACCGCTCAAGCCGAAATTCAATAAATTAAATCCGCTTAAAGGGTTTAAAAGAATGTTTTCAAAACAATCTTTGTTTGAACTTCTTATATCCATATTTAAGATTATTTTGTTTTTGGCAGTAAGCTGGTCTGTATTAAAGGATAACCTTGGGATATTTACAACTGTATATGATTATTCCATTGAAGATAGTTTGAATATTCTTTTTTCCATCGTTTTGGAGCTTGGAATAAAAATATCCATTGCATATATTGCAATTAGCATGGCTGATTTGATATTCCAAAAATGGAAACATAAACAGGATATCAAGATGACAAAGCAGGAGGTTAAGGATGAGTTCAAAAACCAGGAAGGAGATCCGAAGGTTAAGGCTCAACAAAGACAACGTATGCAACAGGCGGCGAGACGTCGAATGATGCAAAGCATTCCGGAAGCAGATGTTGTTATTACAAATCCGACACATTTTGCAGTTGCTCTAAAATATGATAATACAATCGGTCAGGCACCGGTAGTTGTTGCAAAAGGTGCGGATTATCTCGCTTTTAAAATAAAGGAAATAGCAGCGGAAAACGATGTGGAAATTGTCGAAAACAAGCCGCTTGCAAGAATGTTATATTCGAATGTTGATATAGGCAATGAGATTCCGGCTGAGTTATATCAGTCTGTAGCGGAAGTGCTTGCTTATGTATATCGACTAAAAAATAAAGTAAGCTAGAAAGAAGGTGTGGAAGGTGAAGAAAAATGATTTATTTTTAGGCGTGTATTTACTTGCCGCTGTTATTTTTCTTATCATTCCAATTCCTTCAACCTTGCTTGATATTTTGATTTTGTTCAATATATCAATGTCATTGATTATTGTATTTAACTGTTTGTTTACAAGTGAAACCCTGAATATGTCAGGCTTTCCGACTTTACTTTTGTTCACAACCGTATTTCGTATATCACTGAACGTTTCGTCTACAAAGTTGATTCTTTCTACCGGTAATCCCGGCAAGGTTGTAGAAGTATTTGGTTCGTTTGTTGGTGGCGGTAATCTTATAATCGGAGCAATTATTTTCATCGTTTTAATTATTGTTCAGATGCTTGTAATCAACAAAGGTTCTGAACGAGTATCAGAAGTAACGGCAAGATTTACATTGGATGCCATGCCCGGTAAACAGATGGCGATTGATGCCGACCTTAACTCCGGTGCAATAAATGATCAGGAAGCTATTGCGAGACGTGCAAAGATTCAGGAAGAATCAGCCTTCTTTGGAGCTATGGACGGTGCATCGAAGTACGTAAAAGGAGATGCTGCCGCAGGACTTATCATAACATTAATTAATATTGTCGGTGGACTTGTGATTGGTTCGACCTCTATGGGATTGTCGTTATCCGAAGCGTTGAATAAGTTTACAATTCTTACAATCGGTGATGGACTTGTATCGCAGATTCCGTCTATGATGATTTCGCTTTCAACCGGTATTCTTGTAACAAAGGCTTCTAAAGAAGAAAATATCGGTGATATTTTGATTAATCAGTTGTTCAGTATACCAAAGGTATTACTTATGGTTGGGACAACGATGATTGCACTTGGTCTTTTGACACCTTTAAGCTTCGTATTTTGTGGGGCATATGGTCTTTTGTTTATCATTCTTGGAGTTGCAATTCGTGGTAAAGCACAGGAAAGTGCAATCAAGGAGGAAGTGGAAGAAGAGGAAATACAGGCAGAAGAAGTCCGAAGACACGAAAATGTAAATTCGCTCTTGCAGGTTGATCCGATTGAGCTTGAGTTTGGTTATGGTATTATCCCACTTGCGGATGTTAATCAGGGTGGAGATTTGCTGGATCGAGTTGTCATGATTCGTCGACAGATTGCATTAGAGCTCGGAGCTGTCGTACCGATTATTCGTTTACGTGATAATATTCAGCTGAATCCAAATCAATACATTATTAAGATAAAAGGTATTCAGGTTAGTGAAGGTGAAATCCTTTTTGATCATTATATGGCTATGAATCCCGGATATGTGGAAGATGAGATTTCAGGTATTCCGACCTTTGAACCTGCATTTCATCTGGAGGCTATGTGGATTACGGAGTCGCAACGTGAACGGGCAGAATCACTTGGCTATACAGTTGTAGATCCGCCTTCCATTATTGCGACACATTTGACGGAAGTAATTAAGCAACATCTGGATGAGCTTCTGACAAGACAGGATGTTCAGAACCTTATTGACAATATTAAGGACAATAATAAGACGCTTGTCGATGAACTTGTACCAAAGCTTCTTAGTGTTGGTGATATTCAAAAAGTATTACAAAATCTTTTACGTGAGGGTATTTCCATTCGTGATCTGATTACGATTTTTGAGACTTTGGCCGATTATGCGGCAACAAGTCGCGATACAGACATATTGACGGAATATGTTCGTCAAAGTCTAAAACGTGCGATATCCAACAAGTATTTTGGTGACCAGAATATTACTACGGTAATTACTCTTGATCCAAAGGTTGAGCAGTTGATTATGGGATCAATTAAGCAGACGGAGCAAGGTGCATATATTTCTCTTGACCCGGCTACAACAAAGGAAATATTACGTTCGACAGAGACAGAATTGCAAAAACTTGAGGATAAGGGACAGGCGCCGATTATTATTACATCACCGATTGTCCGCGTATATTTTAAGAAGATGACGAGTGAGTACATTAAGGATTTGATCGTTATTTCATATAACGAAATTGATTCAGATATTGAATTAAAATCAGTGGGAGTTGTAACTATCGATGATAATTAAAAAGTACAAAGCAAAAACTGAACAGGAAGCAATTTTACTTGCGAAGGAAGACTTAGGTCCGGATGCCATTGTAATGAATGTAAAAACAATTAAATCGGGCGGTTTCTTTGGGTTGTTCAAAAAAGCACGCGTCGAACTTACTGCGGCAATTGATGATGCAATGGAACAACCAAAACAGGAAACAATAAAGCGAGAAACGGATGATGGAAGAGAACCCGAAAAAGAACCTTATCGTTTTGGAAATGCATTTTCATCCAAAAAGGATACATATAGTACGGATGCGCAAAATGCTATCGAAGAAAAGATTAACAGCATTGCTATGCTGTTAGAACAACAGATGAAAGTAGAAAAGCAGAACAAGGATGAGGAAACAATCGAAGAACCTTCGGAGCATGAAATTCAAAAAGGTGATTTTGAAAGCCCAAAAACCGAAAAAAAATCTGTTTCAAAAGGCAAAATCGTTGACCTTATAAAAAAACAGTTGTTAGATAACGAAGTCGCTGATAAATACGTTGAATTAGTAATTGATGAACTCGATGAGGGTTCAATATCCATTGACAATACGCTTGCCAACGCTTACCAAAAAATCGTATTAAAGCTTGGACAGGTTAATCCGCTTATGCCTGCGAAAGAAGGTCCAAAGGTTGTATTTTTTGTCGGAAATACAGGCGTTGGAAAGACTACAACAATGGCTAAGCTTGCTTCAAAATGTAAGCTTGAGGAAAAATTGTCGGTTGCACTTTTGTCGGTCGATACATATCGAATTGCAGCCATTGAGCAGATTAAAACGTACGCCAATATCATTAATGCTCCGATGAGTGTTATTTATACACCCGATGATATGAAGCAGGCTGTTGACAAGTATAAGGATTACGATTTGATTCTTGTTGATACGGCAGGTCGTTCCCACAAAAACGAAGAGCAGCGTAATGATTTAAAGGCAATTATCGATTCGGTTGTTGATGTTGATAAAACGATTTACCTTGTTGTAAGTGCAACGACAAAATATAGCGATTTACTTGATATAGCAACAACCTATAAGGAAATGTTTGATTATGATATTATCTTTACGAAGCTGGATGAAACGAATGGTGTCGGTTGTATTATGAATCTGAAGCTTGACACCGGTAAAGATTTAGCATATGTAACATGGGGACAAAACGTTCCGGAAGATATTGGTTTGGTTAATCCGCAGACAATTGCAAAGAAATTGTTGGGAGGTACGAACTAATATGGATCAGGCGACAAAGCTAAGAGAAATGGTTCAAGAGGAACAAGGCTTTTCAAACGCCAGAGTCATTGCTGTTACAAGTGGCAAAGGTGGTGTTGGAAAGACAAGTTTGTCTGTTAATCTTGCAATTATGCTTTCACGTATGGGGAAACGTGTTGTTGTATTTGATGCCGATTTTGGACTTGCAAATGTTGAGGTTATGCTTGGAATAAGACCAAGATACAATTTGCTGGATGTCATTCATAACGAAAAACGCATTGAGGAGATTATAACAGAAGGGCCAAATAAAATCGGATTTATTTCCGGTGGTTCAGGTGTTTCGGAACTTGCGACTCTTGATTCGGAATGCATTCAATCATTGATATTAGAATTAACAAAACTTGATACAATGTATGATGTTGTAATTATTGACACAGGTGCCGGTATTACAGATTCAGTTATGGAATTTGTTATGGTTAGTCCGGAAGTATTACTTGTTGTGACACAGGAGCCTACGTCAATTACGGATGCATATTCCCTGCTGAAAGTATTGCGACGGAAAGAAAAGTTTAATCCGCTGTATAAAACAATTCATGTTGTTGCAAATCGCGTAGATGATGCGGATGAAGGTCTTGAAATATTCAACAAGATTAATACTGTATCAACAAAGTTTTTGAATACGAAGCTTCAATATTTAGGTGCGGTTGTTCAGGACCGAAATGCGTCCATGGCAATTATTGAGCAAAAACCGATGGTCATTGCGTTTCCGCAGTCTCAGGCATCAAAAGATATGACACAGGTGGCATATAAGCTTATGAACGCTTCGCAGGAAGAATATAAAAAGAATGATGGAATTGCGAAAGTATTTTTGAATTTCATTCGTTCCAGAAAGAAAAAATAATATAAGGGGACGAGGATATGAGTTTTTCTATCGGAAATAAAATTGAATTAATCAAATTAGAGGATGTAATTAAAAATAACGAGAACAAAAATGTTTATATCAGTAAGATTTATGATATTTTGTCTCAAGATTCTATTCAGATAGCGATGCCGATTTTTAATGGAAAAATTGTGCCGCTTCCGGTTAATGAGAAGTTTTCTGCCTGTTTTTATACCGAAAAAGGACTTTTGCAATGCAATGTTCTGATTACATCAAGATATAAAAGCGGAAATCTGTTCTTTCTTGAAGTTTTATTGCTTGGGGAATTAAAAAAGGTTCAACGTCGTGAATATTATCGATATAGCTGTGTATTAGATGCCAGAATCAGAGAAGTATCGGATCGTGAGTTTTTGACAGGTCAGCCGGAGAGCGTTACAGGTGATCCAAATCAGCCGGTTGAGATTTTATGGGATAATGTAAAAATACTTGATATTAGCGGCGGAGGTGCAAAAATAGCATCAAAGAAGCATATAGAACGGAATTCTACAATTAAGATAACATTTATTCTTATGATTGTTGATGAAGTTGCAGTATTTGATTTGTATGCCAGAATTCTTGCAAGCAATTTGATGCGGGGCAGAGATGATTTGTACGAACAACGTATGGAATTTATGAAAATTGCGCAGGAAGAACGCGATAAAATCATACGCTTTATATTTGAAAGCGAACGTGTTGCAAGGGCAAAAGAAATCGGACTTAAATAAGATTAAAACTTTTTTCGACAAATTTATATAAAATATTACTATGCACTCATGAGTAGAATTGTATTTGGTATAATCGGAATAGAGGATAGTGATTTCATGATAAAAAATACAAACAACGAACCGGTAGCAGGTTCCGATTGCATTGTTGTTATCGCCTGTTCTACAGGCGGACCAAAAGCATTACACAAAATTGTACCGAGGTTACCCAAGGATTTTCCGGTGCCTGTTTTAATTGTTCAACATATGGCAGATTGGATGACGGGACCATTTTCCAAACGACTAAACGATGTTAGTGAAATTACAGTTAAAGAAGCTGCTCATGGAGAGGCTTTGCAACCGGGCACAGCCTATGTTGCAAAGGGTGGTTTACATTTAACGGTTGCTTGGAATGAATCCGGGGCAACCGTTTTTTTGGATGATTCCATGCCGATTGACAGCTTAAAGCCAAGTGCGGATAAGTTGTTCGAAAGTCTGGTGGATGGACCGTATGATAAAATTATTTGTGTTGTTTTAACAGGCATGGGGCAAGATGGTACGGTTGGTATAAAAAAATTATCAGAATCAAAAAACACTTATGTGATTGCGCAAGACGAAGCATCTTGTACAGTGTATGGTATGCCAAAAGCGGTATACCAAAACGGACTTGCAAATGTTGTTTGCGATTTGAATGAGATTGCAGAACAAATTATACGAAAGGTAGGGGAATGATAAATGGATTTAAGTCAATATCTTGAGATTTTTATCGATGAAACAAAAGAGCATTTACAAAATCTGAATGAACAAGTGTTGATCTTGGAGGCTGAACCGGAAAATATTGACACCGTAAATGAGATTTTCAGAGCTGCACATTCCTTGAAGGGTATGGCCGGTACAATGGGCTTCAAACGTATGCAGCGCCTTACTCATGATATGGAAAATGTTTTTTCGGAAGTTCGAAACGGCAAGCTTAATGTTGATGCGGATATGGTTGATATTGTGTTTAAGTGTCTGGACGCAATTGAAGGATATTTGAATAGTATTATCGAAACATCAGATGAGGGAACAGAAGATAATGAGGATGTTATTGCTTTACTAAATGATGCATTAAATGGTGTAAGTGCCGCGGAAAAAGAAAAGCCTGAACCTGTAAAAAAGGAAGAAGTTGCAGATGCTTCTGCTGACAGAAGAAAATATTTGCAGATTCCAATCGCAGATTTCGAAAAAAATGCGATGCAGGAAGCAAAAACAAACGGCATGCATGTTTATGCAACAACGGTTTATATTCAGGAAAGTTGTCTGTTAAAGGCTGCACGAGCATTTTTAGTATTCAAGGGACTGGAATCAAAGGGTGAGATTATTAAGTCGGTTCCGAGTGTTCAGGATATTGAGGATGAGAAGTTCGACCTGGACTTTTCTATGTTCATTATTTCAGATAAGTCTTTGGAAGAAATCAAAAAGACAATTGAAAATGTATCCGAAATAGAGGAGGCAGTTATTGAAGAGTTCGAAATACCGGAAGAGGTTCAGGATACTACGCCTAAGCAGGAAGTAAAAGAAGACGTAAAAGAAGAGCATAATGAAACAAAGGAAGAAAAGGCAAAAACGAAAGCAAAGGCAAACGCAAAGCCGGTTGTAAATCGTTCTGTCCGTGTTGATATTGAGAAGTTGGATGACTTGATGAACCTTGTTTCGGAGCTTATTATCGCAAAAAATGGTCTTGTTTCTGTTACCGGTACAGTCGCATCAACAAATCAGTCAGTGAATGAGCAAATTGAATACCTTGAGCGTATAACAACAAATCTTCATGAGTCTGTTATGAAGGTTCGAATGGTTCCGATTGAGAGCGTTGTGAACAGATTTCCGCGTATGATTCGTGATCTTTCCAAAAAGCTTAACAAGGAGATGGAGCTTATCATGACCGGTGAGGATACAGAGCTTGACCGTACTGTTATTGATGAGATTGGCGATCCGCTTATGCACATGCTTCGAAATGCGGCAGATCACGGTTTGGAATCAACAATCGACCGTCTTAAGATTGGCAAGCCAAAGGTTGGTACTATTCGTTTGGACGCTTATCAGGATGGAAATAACGTTACAATTGAGGTTTCCGATGACGGTGGCGGTGTTGATGTAGAAAAAATCAAGAGAAAAGCAATCGAGAAGGGTATGATTTCTGAAGATCAGGCTGAGTATATGTCTGACAAAGAAGCTGTTGATTTATTGTTTATGCCGGCATTTTCTACGGCAGAACAGATCTCAGATGTATCCGGTCGAGGTGTTGGACTTGATGTTGTTAAGAACAAGATTGAAGGACTTGGCGGTGATGTTGAAGTAGTTACAAAGCTTGGCGAAGGTACAACTTTTATTGTTCGACTGCCTCTTACATTAGCGATTATTCAGGCTTTGATGGTAGATATTTCCGGTGAGAAGTATGCACTTCCGCTTAATTCCATTGTTACGTTGGAGGAAATTCTTCCGTCTGATATCAAATATGTACATACAAAAGAAGTAATCAATCTTCGTGGGGATGTTATTCCGATTGTACGATTGAATGAAGTATTGGATATTGAACCAAAGGAACGCGATGAGGATGACGAGGAAGACGATTGCATGGTTGTTGTTATCGTTAAGAAGGGTGATCGTCAGGCCGGACTTGTGATTGATAAAATTCTTGGTCAGCAGGAAATTGTTATCAAACCGCTTGGTAAATTTATCCGTGTTCCAAAGATGATTAGCGGTGCAACAATATTAGGAAATGGTGAAGTTGCATTGATTATCGATTCAAATACATTGGTGTAATGGGGGTGTACGGATGGATACAAATGTTATCGTAGATTCAAAACAATATATTATTTTAAGATTTGACAGTGAGCAGTACGGAATTGATATTAGTTATATTGATAATATTGTCCGTTTACAGCCGATTACAAGAGTGCCTCATACACAGTCTTACTTTTTAGGTATCATTAACCTGCGTGGTGAAGTAATTCCGGTTATGAGTATGCGCCGTAAATTTGAATTGGAAGAACGAGAGAATACAAATGCAACAAGAATATTAATTCTCAAACTCGAAGGAAATGCAAAAATAGGTATTCTTGTGGATGAGGTTCGTGAAGTTGTTACGCTTAGCGAGGATGATATCGAGAAGATTGTATCAACCGATCCGATGGATACACGTGCTTTTCTGACAGGCGTTGGTAAATATAATGATTCGCTTATTTCATTATTAAATATCAATGCAATGATTGGGGATATTGAAAGCGACTTTTAAGGAGAAGATTTATGCAGAGGGAGTTATCACAGGAAGTGCACAATGCGTTGACAGAGCTCGGAAATATAGGTGCGGGCAATGCAACGACATCGTTATCGATATTACTTTCTTCCCAAATTACAATTACGCCACCGCATGTAAAAATGTATGAGTTCAACGAATTAGAGAATTTTTTTGGTGGTGCGGAAGCAACAACCGTTGCAGTTTTGAGTAATATCGAGGGTGATATTGGTGCAATGTTTCTCTTCCTTATGAAGGAGGAGGACGCTGAGCAGTTACTTAAAGAATTTGTTCGGGACGATATAATTTTAAATTCAGATTATGGCATGGATGCTGTAAGAGAGATTGGCAATATCATGATTGGTTCTTATGTTGCATCGCTCGAAACCTTATCTGGATTAAAAATTCGATATTCTGTTCCACAGATTATCACAGATATGGCCGGAGCAATATTATCTTTGCCTTGTACTGTTTTTGGACAGGTAGAGGATAAGGTTTTACTTATTGATTCCGGCTTTGCCTCAGGTGAGAAACGTATAAAAGGATTTATCATGATGATTTCGGAAAGAAATTCGTATGATGTCTTGCTTGAAAAATTAGGTATCGAAAGAGCTTATGAGTGAAATAATTAGAGTTGGAATTGCACAAATGAATATATGCAGGGCACCGGATAAGATTGTGACAGTAGGTCTTGGATCATGTGTTGGTGTTGTTTTGTTCGATGAAAAATCAAAAACTGCCGGATTGGTGCATGTTATGCTACCGGACAGTTCCAAAATGAAAAACAACAGTAACATAATCAAATTTGCAGATACCGGAATTGATGCGCTCATTAATGCGCTTGAAGAAGCCGGGATACGCAAATGCAATCTGAAAGCTAAAATTGCGGGTGGTGCCTGTATGTTTACGTTTGTTTCGAATGAAATCGGCTCGATTGGACGACAAAATGTTGATGCAGTTCGTGCAAAATTGCAGGAGCACAAAATCAAAATTGTTGCAGAAGATGTAGGAGATAAATATGGTCGAACGATCAAATTTGATCCGAGCAATTGCGAACTGGAAATTTCGAAATCCGGAAATCAAAAAAAGATTATCTAGAGGTGTCTGAATTGGGATTTAAAGAGAAAGCAAAAAACACAAGAGCATTTATTGTTCTTCTGGCAGCAATGATTTGCTGGCTTCTAAATATCAAATACAAAAGAGATATATTAGAATCACTTATTATTCTCGTCATAGTAATAGCTGTATTTTACGTGATATCGACAGTTGCTATTCGATTAATCGAAAAGATCAGTCAAATGGAAGATAACAAAATTATACAGGATACTAATGATGACGATGCTGCGAAAGACAATCAAGAAAATGACAATGCATCATAACGGATGGATTGATTTTCGGAGGTGATTAGCGGAATATGGCAATAATAGACAAGAAAGAACGCTTGTGGATTGAATATTCAAATACAAAATCAAGTGCTGTACGAGAACAGATTATAATTGAATATGTACCTCTTGTAAAGGTTGTTGCAGGTCGTCTGGCAATTTATCTTGGGTCAAATGTTGAGTATGAAGATTTAGTAAGCTATGGAATTTTTGGATTGATTGATGCCATTGACAAATATGATTATGGGAAAGGCATCAAATTTGAAACCTATGCAAGCTTGCGTATACGTGGTGCCGTATTGGATCAGATTCGAAAAATGGATTGGATACCGCGTTCTGTTCGTCAAAAACAAAAGCAGATTGATGCGGCGATAAAAAAGCTTGAAATGGAGAAGGGAATTAACTATACAGAAGAAGATATAGCAGGCGAGCTTGGCGTTACTGTTGACGAATATATTAATTGGGTCGGTCAGACCAATATATCAAATATTTCATCTTTGGATGATTTTATTGATCAGGGAAATGATGTAAAAGCATCCGGAAATAGTTCCTATATGCGCATAGAACCGGAAGCTGTTGTTGAGGAAAAAGAACTTTCCAATATTTTAGCAGAAGCACTCTCTGCGTTGACAGAGAAGGAAAAAAATGTAGTTTTGCTTTATTATTATGAAGAGATGACATTAAAAGAAATAAGCAGAACAATGGAGGTTTCAGAATCTCGTGTATCGCAGCTGCATTCAAAGGCGCTGAAGAAGATGAAAGATTATTTAGGAGACAGTTTCACTTTGTTAATGGGGTGATTATATGAAATACAAAAATTCTTTTTTTGTAATTGAAATCAGAGATGATGGAACATATATGCATTTATATCCTGCTGTTTCAGACGGGAAGACTCTTGGATTTGATGAAATAGCTAAATTTCTGAAGCATCATATGTTTATGGATTATTCAAGAGATACGATAAAAGATGCACTTGCCGGTTTACAAACCGAAAAAACGTGCATCAAAATCAGTTCCGAAAAGATGCAGCCATTTGATGAACGTGTGGTTATTACAGCCAAATTAGACGGAACAATTGCTACAGCGAGATTCTATCCTCCGTCAAATGGTGGTAAATTACTTACAAAAGAAGATATTTATGATGAATTAAAAAAAGAAAAGGTTGTATTTGGCATTCAGGAAAAAGTCATTGATGTCTTTTTGCTTACAAGACAATACTGTTTAGATATTCCGATTGCTAAGGCTTTGTTACCGATTCCGGCAAAGGATACAAAAATTACCTATCATTTTGATACAAAACCTTTGGCAAAACCAAAGCTTTTGCCGGATGGTGGTGTAGATTTCCATGAGCTGAATTTATTTTGTCCCGTTAAGAAAGGTGAATTGCTCGCAACACTTGAGTCTCATACGATGGGAGAACCGGGACGCAGTATTTTTGGAAAAGTGATTCAACAGAATCGACCCAAAATTACTTTCTTAAAATTCGGCAAAAAAATATCTGTCAATGATGAAAAAACAGAGATACGAAGTGAAGTGGACGGCAATGTTTCACTCGTCGGAGATACTGTTTTTGTATCGGATGTATACAAGGTTGCTGCGGATGTAGATGCCTCAACCGGAGATATTGATTATGATGGTAATATTGAGATTCCGGGCATGGTAAAAACCGGATTTACTGTGAAGGCCAAAGGTGATATTATTGTAAACGGCGGTGTTGAAGGTGCAACTCTTATTGCCGGCGGTAATATTGTTATTCGTCGCGGTGTACAGGGGATGGGAAAAGGTCATTTGACGGCAGGCGGCGACATAGCGGGCTTATTTTTCGAAAGTGCAAATGTTACAGCCGGAGGAGATGTAATTTCCGGTCCGATTATGCATAGTCATGTTACGGCAGGCGGTAAGATTGTCTCAAGCGGAAAAAAAGGCTTTATTGTAGGTGGTGAAGTGTGTTGTAAACAATATATCGATGCACTGAGTATTGGCAATAAAATGGAAACCCAAACAATACTGAAAGTCGGTGTAGATGAACAACTTCGAGCTGATATGAAAAATGCAGTCAATCGAATGACAGAGATTAATAAAGAAATCGAAGAAATCACACCTGTCATTCAGGATTTGATTGAAAAGCAAAAGAATAAGGTCAAGCTTCCGCCGGATAAGTTAAAATATTTTGCTGAAGAAAAAGTGCGTTACACAAACTTGCTGAATGAAAAAGAGGAGTTAAATGCGCAATTGGTTGAGCTAAAAGAATTGATAAATCGTTCAGTGAATGGTTTTATCCGGGTTTTTGGAGCGGCGCATAGAGGAACAACATTATTTATTTCAAAGTATACTTATGCAATCAAGGATAAGCAGACGCATGTTGTTTTTAAAGTTGACGGCGTTGAAATTCGTCCGATGCTGTTTTAGTGACGTAAGCGATACTGGAGGGATTACTTATGATATCACAGATTATAGCAACACAAAATTCCGGATCAATAGCTACAATACAGCAAAATGCGAGTTTGCATAGCATGGCATTGAACCATAATGCACATGAACAGGTTCGTGAGGAAGAACGTCAAATTCGTGAATCTGTCGTTCAAAAGGACGAAGCAGTCTTTTATGAACAGCATCATGATGCAAAAGAAGAAGGAAAAAACAAATACTCGAATTTATATTCCAATAATAAGAAAAAGAAAGCTTCCGGTAAAGAGCAAGCTTCCGATGGAATACATCGTGTGAATTTTGACATCAAAATATAAGAAAAAACGTATAAGGAGAAAAAAATGTCACCAATTGTTATTTTATTAATTATTTTAGGATTAATATTTATATTTGCCAGTTTTTTTGTTTCCACAAAAAATGACGAAGAAGAGAAAAATACCGTCATTGAGATTCCGGAGGAATTGAAGGAAGAACAGAAAGCAAAGATTGATAAGCTTCTTGCAGATTACATGGATGAAAAGGTAGATAGCAAATTAGCGGATGTTGAAAATAAGTTTGGAGAAATTGTAAATGAAAAGACATTAGCGCTTGGGGATTATGCAGTTACCGTAAATGAAGAGATTGAGCGAAATCATAATGAGGTTATGTTCTTATATAGTATGCTTTCGGATAAGCAGAAGGAAATTATGACAACAGCGACAATGGTAGATGATTATCGCAAAGAGGTTGAAGCGTTTGTTCAGGCGAATCAGCTTGTTGGAGATAATTATATATCAGAAGAAGAGGAAATGCTTCAGGCTGCTGTCAAAGAACTTGATGAAAGCATTGCCGAAGAAGAAAATACCGAATTTGAACAACAAACAGATAGCAGTCGAGAGGTTATTCTTGAAATGCACAAGTCCGGACTTAGTATTTTAGAAATCGCTAAGCATTTAGGTCTTGGAGTTGGAGAGGTAAAACTCGTAGTTGATTTGTATCAAGGAGAAGCAAAATAATGAAATTAAAATACTTTTTAAGAGGACTTGGGGCAGGTATTATGTTTGCCACGATTATTATGCTTGCTGCGTATTTGACAAGTGGCGGATACAAACTGAGTGACAAAGAAATAAAAGATCGTGCAAAGAAGCTTGGTATGGTTGAAGCCACATCAACAGATAGTGGAACTGCATCAAAGGATAAAGCAGAACCAACATCAGACGAAGAAACGACCGAGGCGACAACCGAAGCGACAACCGAAGCGACAACCGAAGCGACAACCGAAGCAACAACTGAGGCGACAACCGAAGCAACAACTGAAGCTGCAACCGAGGAAGAAATTCCACAGACGACGATTGGCAAAAAGTCAATTACGATTACAAGCGGTATGGATTCTGAAACCGTTTCAAAGCTTCTCGAAAGAGAAGGTGTCATAAAAAATGCAGCAGCATATGATTCGTTTTTAATCCAAAAAGGATATGCAACGAAGCTCGAGGTTGGAACCTATTACTTTGATGATGGAATGTCTGATGAAGAGATTGCGCAGATCATGATGAAAAAATAATAAAAATAACGAAAATACAAAAAGAAAGTGCTTGATTGCACTTTCTTTTTATGTTATAATCTGCTTCGTGTGAAAAAAAACATGTGAGTTGATGTGACATTTGGTGCCATAAACGCGATGGTTTTTGTCATAACCTGGTAAAAATTAAAAAGCACATACCGGGAACATTAACGAAACTCACAGAAGGATAACCAAGGAGGTATATTATGAGCGTTATTTCAATGAAACAGTTACTCGAGGCAGGTGTTCATTTTGGACATCAGACAAGAAGATGGAATCCTAAGATGGCTGAGTATATTTATACTGAGCGTAATGGTATCTACATCATCGATCTTCAGAAGTCAGTTGGTAAGGTTGACGAGGCTTACAAAGCAATCCTTGATTGCGTAGCAGAAGGTGGAAAGATCCTTTTCGTTGGTACAAAGAAGCAGGCTCAGGATTCAATTAAGTCAGAGGCTGAGAGATGTGGTATGTATTATGTTAACCAGAGATGGTTAGGTGGTATGCTTACTAACTTCAAGACAATTCAGACAAGAATTGCTAAGCTTGCAAAGTATGAAGCTATGGAAGCAGATGGTACATTTGATGTATTACCAAAGAAGGAAGTTATCGAGATTAAGAAGGAGATGGATAAGCTCCAGAAGAACCTCGGTGGTATCAAGAATATGAAGGAGATTCCTGATATGATCTTCATCGTAGATCCTCGCAAGGAGAGAAACTGCGTACAGGAAGCTCATACATTAGGAATTCCACTTGTTGGTATCGCTGATACAAACTGTGATCCTGAGGAACTTGATTATGTAATTCCTGGTAATGATGATGCTATCCGTGCTGTTAAGCTTATCGTTTCTAAGATGGCTGATGCAGTTATCGAAGCAAATCAGGGTGCTGACGTAGTTACAGATGAGGAAGCTGAGTCAGCTGCAGCTGATGCTGAAACAGAAGAGTAATTCGATTTTATATATAGTATTCAGGAGGATATAACAATGGCAGCTATTACAGCTAGTATGGTTAAAGAGTTAAGAGAACTCACAGGCGCTGGTATGATGGATTGTAAGAAGGCGCTTACTGAGACTGATGGTGATATGGAAGCAGCTGTTGACGTTCTTAAAAAGAGCGGTGCAGTTAAGGCTGAGAAAAAGGCTTCAAGAATTGCAGCTGAAGGTATTGCACGTTTTGCAGTTAACGGTAACACAGCAGTTGTAGTTGAAGTGAACTCTGAGACAGATTTCGTTGCAAAGAATGAAGTATTCCAGACATTTGTACAGGATATTGCTGATAAGGCACTTGTATCATCATTCAATGGTGGCAAGGATGGCGAGGATGTTGAGGCATTTGTTGAGGCAAGTGGTCTCAAGGATATCATTGTTGAGAAGACAGCTACTATCGGCGAGAAGCTTTCATTCCGTAGATTTGAGAAGGTTACCGGAGACGTTGTTGCTTCATACCTTCACGCAGGTGGCAAGATTGGTGTTTTGATTGCAGGTGTTGGTGCATCAGATGATGCAGCGAAGGAAGCTCTTACAAACATCGCTATGCAGGTTGCAGCTATGAATCCACAGTACATCTCAAGAAACGAGATTTCAGATGAGGAGCTTGCTAAGATTCGTGAGATCACAATCGATAGCGCTCTTAATGATCCTGCATCACTTCCAAAGCCAATCCAGAAGGATATTTTCGCTAAGGTTAAATTCTCAGCAGAGGATCAGGCTGTATACGAAGCTAAGGCAAACGATCAGTATCTTTTCAATTTCCTTTCAAAGGAAGGTATTGCAGCACTTGCGGAGATCGCAATGGCTGACAAGGATGCTATTATGCAGAACAAGATTTTCGCAGGTCTTGTAGAGGGTCGTATCTCTAAGCAGCTTAAGGATATCGTTCTTATGGATCAGGTTTACGTTAAGGCTGAGGATGGCAAGCAGTCCGTTGCTAAGTATCTTGAGTCTGTAAACAAGGAACTTAAGATTTCTAAGTTCGTTCGTTTCGAAGTAGGCGAAGGTATGGAGAAGAAGAACGAGGATTTCGCAGCAGAAGTTGCAGCTCAGATGGGTATGTAAATTCGTTCGATATATTTACACAAAAGGTCACCGAGTGCTCGGTGGCCTTTTTGTGTAAATATGTGCAAATATTCATTAAAAAAATTGTATATACAAATAATATGTGATATAATTTTTGCTGTATTTATATATGTATTTATTGGGTGAAAAAACAGGAGGGAAAGATATGGATTTTATTAGTTTGATTCAGCAGGCAAAGAAAGAAGGCTGTTCGGATGTGCACATTACCGTTGGTACACATGTGGCTTTTCGAAAGTACGGGGAACTTTTTATGGTTGAGCCGAAGCCAAGCATTGATGAAGCTGAGCAGATGATTTGGGGACAGCTTACAGATGAGCAGTATGAGTATATTAAGAGCGGCAAGGATTTGGATTTTGCAATGATGCTTCCGGATCATACAAGACTTCGTGCGAATATTTATCATCAGCGTAATAATCTTGCAGCTTCGTATCGTATTTTGCAGGACGTTATTCCGACCTTTGAGGAATTACATATTCCACAGGCAATTCGTAAGCTTGTTGATGAGCCAAGAGGATTAATTCTTATTACAGGACCTACAGGTTCCGGCAAAACTACAACACTTGCTTCTATGCTTTCTTATATAAATCAGACACAGAAGAAGCATATTATTACGATCGAAGATCCAATCGAGTACTTGTATCCATATTCAAAATGTATGATTCACCAGAGAGAAGTCGGTAAGGATGTCGATGATTTTTCAACTGCACTTCGTTCTTCCCTTCGCGAGGATCCGGATGTTATTCTTGTAGGTGAAATGCGTGATTACGAGACAATTACGGCTGCAATTACAGCAGCTGAGACGGGACATCTCGTACTTTCAACTTTACATACATCAAGTGCAGCGCAGACAATTGAACGTATTATTGACGCATATCCACCGCATGGTCAGGCTCAGGCACGTACACAGCTTTCAAATGTATTGCGTGGTGTAGCTACACAGGTGCTTGTACCAAGAGATGACGAGTTAGGCATGATTATGGCAACGGAAGTTTTGATTAACAATGAGGCGATTGCTAACCAGATTCGTGAAAATAAAACCCATCAGATTCAGTCATCGATTCAGGGTGGTGCTGCACTCGGAATGCATACGATGAATGCAGATTTAAGACGTCTTGTTATGGAACGCAAGATTTCCAGAGAGAATGCGCTTAAATTCTCTCCAAATCCAAAGGAATTCGAGAGCTTACGCTAAACAACTAAGGAGGACTTATAATGAGTGACTATACAATCAATACGAAATGTGTTCAGGCAGGCTATACACCGGGGAATGGTGAGCCAAGACAGATTCCGATTATCCAGTCAACGACCTATAAATATAATACAAGCGAAGATATGGGGAAGTTGTTTGATCTTGAGGAAAGCGGATATTTCTATACACGTTTACAGAATCCTACAAATGACCATGTTGCAGCTAAAATAGCTGAATTAGAGGGTGGTACAGCAGCAATGCTTACATCTTCCGGCCAGTCCGCAAATTTCTTTGCATTATTCAATATTTGTGAGGCAGGCAGTCATATTGTTGCTTCTTCTTCCATTTATGGCGGAACGTTCAATTTGATTGCTGTTACGATGGCAAAGATGGGAATTACTGTTACATTTGTATCTCCGGATGCTTCAGAAGAGGAGTTACATGCAGCATTTCAGGATAATACGAGAGCAATGTTTGGTGAAACTATTGCAAATCCGGCACTTACTGTACTTGATATTGAAAAGTTTGCTAAAGTTGCACATGCGCATGGTGTACCACTCATTGTAGATAACACGTTTCCAACACCGATAAACTGCAGACCGATTGAGTGGGGAGCTGATATTGTTACACATTCAACTACAAAGTATATGGATGGTCATGGTGCAGCAGTTGGTGGAGCAATCGTTGACTCAGGTAATTTTGATTGGATGAAGTATGCAGATAAATATCCGGGTCTTTGTACACCGGATGAATCATACCATGGTGTAACCTACGTTGAGAAATTTGGTAATAGCGGTGCATTTATTACAAAGGCGACTGTTCAGTTGATGCGTGATTTTGGTTGTATTCAGTCTCCGCAACATGCTTTTATTTTAAATCTGGGCTTGGAGTCGTTGCATGTACGTATGCCGCGCCATGTAGAAAATGGTCAGGCGTGTGCAGAGTTCTTGAAGAATCATCCGAAGGTTTCTGTTGTAAACTATCCGACACTGGAAGGGGATAAGTATTATGACAGAGCAAAGAAATATTTACCAAATGGTGGTTGTGGTGTTGTTTCGTTCGAACTTGAAGGTGGACGCGAAGCAGCTGAGAAGTTCATGAAGAATCTTAAGCTGGCTGCTATTGAAACACATGTTGCGGATGCCAGAACGTGTTGTTTAAATCCTGCAACATCGACACACAGACAGCTGACAGAGGAGCAGTTAAAAGAAGCCGGAGTACCGGCAGGTTTAGTTCGTTTATCTTGTGGATTGGAAGATAAGAAGGATTTGATTGCTGATTTAGAGCAGGCATTAGCTGCAATTTAATTTATGATATGAAGGGATCAATCATGAAGCGATATGTATCACTTGTTATGTATCTGTCATGCTTTATTATTTTACAAAAGAGTCCGGTTTCTGCGATGCAGGAGCCGGATTTTTGTTGTAAGCGAGCATGCTGGATATCATATCTTGATTTTGAACAATATTTACAGGATTTGGATCAAAAGGCCTTTGAAAGCGAAATATCTCGAATGTATGACGTAATTCTTTCGCAAGGATTAAATACCGTGATTGTACAAGTTCGTGCTTTTGGAGATGCAATATATCCGTCTGAAATATTTCCGACTGCATCTTATATTTCCTCTGCTCGTACACCACTTTCGTATGATGCACTTGCTATTATGATTCACATTGCACATGAGAAAGGTTTGTATTTTGAGGCATGGATTAATCCATATCGTTTGTCAAAGGATGATCAAACAACGCAATGCTATAAAGAAACGATTTTTTATAACAAACATGATGATTTAATACTGGAATATATGAATTCATCAAATGAAACGGCGCTATCACTTGACCCAGCAAATAATATGGCAAGACAGATAATTGTCGACGGTGTGGAGGAAATATTAGAAAAATACGATGTTGATGCTATCCATTTTGATGATTATTTTTATATGGAGCATATGGCAGATAATCTGACAAAAGAACAAAAAATGCAAAATGTTAATATCTTAATTCGTATGGTACATGAATGTACAAAAGCGCACGATGTTCCTTTTGGTATTAGTCCTGCCGGAAATGTGGATTATGCAAAAAGTATTGGTGCAGATATTGAAACATGGCTTCGTGATTTGGGCTATGTTGATTATATTATGCCTCAATTATACTGGTCAGATAATTATATTATGAATGAAGAGCGTGTGCCGCTATACTCGAACCGATGCAAGCAGTGGATGGAATTAAATGTTTTGGATTTGCCGATTTATACAGGACTTGGACTTTATCGTGTTGAAAAAAACGATGCGACAGATTTGGGATGGAGTATGCAAGATACCAATTTGAAAGAGCAGTTTGAGATTGCAAATGCATATGGATATGATGGATATTGTTTGTTTCGATATGCATGGCTTGAAAAATCGTGTGCAAATAAGGAACTTTCAAATCTAAAACAGTATATTGATGAACATTATAAATTGTTAGAAGATGATAAAAAATCAGATTCTTTATCGGAATTTAAGATCGTACCTGAAAATTATTCATATGATGCTGCAACACAAACGATATGTGCTACCGGTGAAATCCTGATACGTCTTTATAAAACAGATGGTACTACATTCTTATTAAAGCGTCCGTGTGAATCATTTTATATCGAGGAAAAGAATATAAAGGACATTCAAATCACTTATCTGAATGCTTCGAATGAGAATTGTATGGCGTTCTATCGTACCAAAAGGTCTGATGGAGTGTGGAATCGGTGGGTTTTTGATGGCAATTTTACGAATTTTGAGCAATATTGTACGATTGTTGAACTGGAAATTATGAGAATACCACGTAAACACGTAAAAAACACTTGCTTTTTTGTAAATTAGTGATATAATAAGTGTTGACTTGAATAATGACATGACAGAGTGGGTTGGAAACAATCCACTCTTTGTTATGCAGGAGAAAAAAGAAAGGTGTGATTGAATGAAAAAGGCTGAAATTGAGCTTCATTGCACAGAACTTGTTACTCCTATTCTTGATGAACTTCACTTTGAACTTGTAGATGTGGAGTATGTCCGTGAAGTCGGAGAATACTATTTACGCGTTTACATTGACAAGGAAGGCGGAATAAACATCGACGATTGTGTAACGGTGAGTCGTGCCCTGGAGGCAAAGCTTGACGAGGCTGACAAATTGGAAGATGCTTATGTTTTGGAAGTAAGCTCACCGGGACTTACAAGACCGCTCAAGAAAGAAAAGGATTTTGCAAGAAGCATTGGAAAACTCGTAGAGGGAAAGCTGTTTTGTGCAGTAAATGGCACAAAGGAGTTTTGTGGAATCTTAACTGCATATGACAACAAAACAGTAACAATTGTGCCGGAAGATGAAGACACACCCATTGTTTTAGAACGTAGTAACATATCAACAATTCGTTTGGCATTTGTATAAAAGATTATTAGGAGGATAAAAAAATGTCAGAAATAATTGATGCTTTAAATCAGTTAGAGAAGGAAAAGAACATCAGCAAAGAAGTAATTATGGATGCAATTGAAAAGTCGCTTGTGTCTGCATGTGAGAAGGATTTCGGCAAGGATGCAATCATTGAGGTTAGTATGGACCGTACAACCGGTGATTTATCAGTATCACAACAGAAGGTTGTTGTTGAGGAAGTAGAAAACCCTATCACAGAGATTTCACTCACACAGGCACTTGCAATGAGTAAGAAGAACAAGCTTGGCGACACGGTATCTATTCCTGTAAAATCGAAGGAATTCGGACGTATTGCAGCACAGAAGGCAAGAAGTATTATTGTACAGGCGATTAAGGAAGGCGAAAGAGATGCAATCTTTGATCATTTTGCTTGTAAGGAAAAAGATATTATTACCGGTGTAGTTCAGCGATTTGTTGGAAATAATATGACAATCAGCCTTGATGAGAAGACAGATGCAATATTAACCGAAAATGAGCAGGTAGCCGGTGAGGTTTACCGTATTGGTGATCGCATTAAGCTTTATGTTGTGGAAGTGAAGAAGACAAACAAGGGCTTTAAGATTCTTGTTTCAAGAACACATCCGGAGCTTGTTAAGCGTTTATTTGAGAAGGAAGTCACTGAGGTTGCTGACGGAACCGTAGAAATTAAGAGCATTTCAAGAGAAGCCGGTTCAAGAACAAAGATTGCTGTCTGGTCAAACGACAGTAATGTTGATCCGGTGGGTGCATGTGTAGGTTTAAATGGTACACGTGTGAATAATATTGTAGATGACTTAAAGGGTGAAAAAATTGATATTATTACATGGAGTGAAGACCCTGCTGTATTTATTGAGAACGCTCTCAGTCCATCAAAGGTTGTTTCTGTTCAGTTAGATGCAGAAGGCAAGAGTGCAAAGGTTGTTGTACCTGATTATCAGCTTTCCCTTGCTATTGGTAAGGAAGGTCAGAACGTACGTCTTGCTGCCAGACTTACAGGATACAAGATTGATATCAAGAGTCAGTCACAGGCGAAGGAACTCGGTCTTTACTATGGTTCGGATGAAGATTATGAAGAATATGATGAGTATGATGAAGACTCATATGAGGATGAGGTGTAAATCTGTATGGCAAAACAAATACCGGTCAGACAGTGCGTCGGTTGTCGTGAAATGAAACAAAAAAATGAGCTTGTACGTGTGATACGTACGCCGGAACAAGAGATTTGTCTTGATACAACCGGCAAGAAAAACGGTAGAGGTGCATATATTTGTCCAAATGTCGATTGCTTTAACAAGGCTGTTAAAACAAAAGGTATTTCAAGGGCATTGAAGATGGAAATCCCGGAGAAGATTTACGCAAAGATTAGCGAGGAGTTGATGTAGTTGGTTACAGGGTTTGATCAGGCATTGAATCTTATTTCAATTGCCGCTAAGGCTGGCAAGGTTGCAAGCGGCGGTTTTCTTTGCGAGAAGGCGCTTTCGGATGGCTCTGCCAGACTTGTTCTCATCGCTGAAGATGCTTCAGCAAATACATGTAAACGATTTATTGATAAATGTACATATTATGATGTACCGTATAAAGTTATTGGAGATAAAGATTTACTTGGACATCGTATTGGTAAAGAATTTCGAACAGTTCTAGCAATTACGGATGAAGGTCTTGCAAATCAAATAGCTTTAAAGTTGGAATTGGAGGTGTAATCAATGAGAGTACACGAATTAGCAAAACAATTGTCAAGTGAACTCGGCAAGTCCATTGCAAGTAGCGAGTTACTTGTATACTTGAATAAGAAAAAAGAAGGCATGAAGCCTCAAAGTAGCATTAGTGATGAATTAATCTCATATATCCGCGATATTTATATCAAGCCGGCGAAAGCTGAAACACCGAAAAAGGTTGAGCAAAAGCCGACGGATAAAAAACAAATGCAAAAGCAGGAAAAAACCGTAAATCCTGTGAAAAAGCAGGCACAACAGGGCGAAAAAACGCCTGCAGCCAAAAAGCCGAATGTTCCACAGCAGGAACAAAAAACGGATAATCGTAACAACAACCGACCGGTAGCTCAAGGTGACCAGAGAAAAAATGGTCTTTCGAACGGAGAGCGAAATAATAACAGACCCAATAATAACAAACAAAGTAATAACAACAGACCGAACAATATGCGTGGTAACCAGCAGGCAAGACCTGAGGCTAAGAAGCCTGAACCAAAGAAACAGGAGCCGGTAGAACCGGTTATTAAGACAATCAAGCTTCCGGAAGTACTTACAGTCGGTGAACTTGCATCTAAGATTAAGGTACCTGTTGCACAGCTTATTAAGAAGCTTTTTATGGCCGGTAAATTATATAATGTAAATACAGATCTTGATTTCGATTCTGCCGCTGAAATTGCACTTGAGTACAATTATATTGCAGAGGAAGAAGAACAGATTGATGTAATTGAGGAAATATTAAAGGAAGATGAAGAAGATGAATCAACTATGACAGCGCGTCCACCGGTTGTATGTGTTATGGGTCACGTTGATCATGGTAAAACATCTTTACTTGATGCGATTCGTAATTCGTCTGTTACTTCAGGGGAAGCCGGTGGTATTACACAGCATATCGGTGCTTCTGTAGTATCAATCAATAACCAGAAGATTACATTCCTTGATACACCGGGACATGAGGCATTTACAGCTATGCGTATGCGTGGTGCACAGTCTACAGATATTGCAATTCTTGTAGTTGCTGCTGATGATGGTGTTATGCCACAGACAGTTGAGGCTATTAATCATGCTAAGGCTGCAGGTATTGAAATTATCGTTGCAATCAATAAGATTGATAAGGAAAGTGCGAATATCGATCGTGTAAAACAGGAGCTTGCTGAGTACGAATTGATTCCGGAGGACTGGGGTGGAAATACCATTTTTTGTCCGGTATCTGCACATACAAAAGAAGGTATTGATAATCTTCTTGAGATGATTATTCTTACAGCAGAAATTCTTGAGTTAAAAGCGAACAAGAAGCGTAAAGCGCGTGGTATTGTTATTGAGGCACAGCTTGACAAGGGACGTGGTTCCGTTGCAACAGTACTCGTTCAAAAGGGTACCCTTCACATCGGTGATTGTGTTGCAATCGGTAACGTAAACGGAAAGGTCCGTGCGATGTTTGATGATAAGCATCGCAAGGTAAAAGAAGCAACACCATCCATGCCGGTTGAGATTCTTGGTCTGAATGGCGTTCCGCAGTCCGGTGAAATATTTATGGCTACGGATAACGAAAAAGAAGCAAGACAGATTTCAGAGGCATTTATCACACGCGGTAAGGAGAAGCTTATCGCTGATACAAAATCTAAAATGTCTTTGGATGATTTATATAATAAGATTCAGGAAGGCAACGTTAAGGATTTAAACCTCATTATTAAGGCGGATGTACAAGGCTCTGTAGAGGCTGTCAAGGCAAGCTTACTCAAGCTGTCAAATGAAGAGGTTGCCGTTAAGTGTATCCATTCCGGCGTTGGTGCCATTAATGAATCCGATGTTATTCTTGCTTCTGCATCAAATGCAATTATTATCGGATTTAATATTCGTCCGGATAATCAGGCAAAGGATGTAGCGGATCGTGAAAAGGTAGATATTCGTTTGTATCGTGTAATATACAATGCAATTGAAGATATCGAATCTGCCATGAAGGGTATGCTTGATCCTATCTATGAGGAGAAGGTAATCGGACATGCAGAAGTTCGTCAGACATACAAAGCTTCCGGAGTCGGAACAATTGCCGGTTCTTATATTTTAGATGGTATTATCAAGAGAGGCTGCAGCGTAAGAATTTCGCGTGAAGGTGAGCAGATTTTTGAGGGCGGTCTTGCGTCGTTAAAGCGATTCAAGGATGATGTGAAGGAAGTAAAGTCAGGCTTTGAGTGCGGTCTTGTTATGGATGGCTTTAATGATATCAAAGAAGGTGATATTATCGAAGCATATGTAATGGAAGAGGTACCAAGATAAATGAAGAAAACAAGTCATAAAAATGAGCGAATTAACGGGGAAGTATTACGAGAGCTTTCACGCATTATCAGCATGGAAATAAAGGATCCACGTATTAATCCTATGACAAGTGTTACAAGTGTAATCGTTACACCGGATCTAAAATACTGTAAGGCTTTTATTAGTGTTTTAGGGGATGAAGAGTCTGCACAGGAGACGCTTGCGGGGCTTAACAGTGCAAATGGCTATATCCGAAGAGAACTCGCAAGAAATATTAATTTGCGTAACACACCGGAACTAACATTTGTTATGGATCAGTCAATTGCATATGGTATTGAAATGTCTAAGAAGATTGATGACATTATGAATCAGTAACATTCTGTAATTGTATCTGACATCTCTTTTGTCAGAATTGGAGAAATATTATGAGTAATGAATTTCTTACAAAAATACAAGAAGCAAAAACAATTGCCATCGTCGGACATATCCGTCCGGATGGTGATTGCGTTGGTTCGTGCCTTGGACTGTACAACTATCTTATTGATAATTATGGGGATAAGCAGGTTGTCGTATATTTACAGCCGATTGCCGACAAATTTGCGTTTTTAAACGGCGCAGATGTAATTCGATGTACGAATGATAATAGAATCTATGACCTCTGTATTTCCCTTGATTGCGGAGATACAGACCGTCATGGAGAGTTTGCCTCCATCTTTGCAAATGCGAAGGATTCCGTTTGCTTTGATCATCACAGGAGTAATCAGGGCTTTGGCAACTTTTTTGTCTGTGAACCGGATTCGTCGTCCTGCTGTGAGGTGCTGTATGGTTTCTTTGAGAACGACAAGATAAATACTGCCTGTGCGGAGTGTTTATACCTTGGTATTGTACACGATACAGGTGTATTTAAGTATCCGTCGACCTCGGAACGTACAATGCAGATTGCAGGTTCGCTAATCTCAAAAGGTGCAAGAAGTCAGTATATAATTGATCATACATTTTACACGGTTACGTTTAAGCAGAATCAGTTATCCGGTCAGGCACTTTTGAATGCAAAGCTTCATTTTGATGGAAAGGTCATTTCAACGGTTGTTACGGAGGAAATGTTCAAACAATTTGATGCATGTAAGACTGATACGGACGGAATAGTGGACAAAATTCGCGTGACGGAAGGTGTGGAGGTTGCAATTTTCGTATATCAGCTGAATGCGGATACATTTAAGTACAGCTTGCGCAGTGTATCTTATGTGGATGTAAGCCGGATTGCCGTAGCTTTCGGAGGCGGTGGCCATATTCGGGCTGCAGGATTTGAGGCAAAGGGACCATTTGAGGATAATTTTTACAAGGTTCTTACAATGATAGAGGAACAGTTATTATTTTTTCGTTAGATTTTTAAGGTGACGGGAACAGGAGTGTTTCGTGGACGGTATTATTAATATATATAAAGAGCAGGGATTTACGTCATTTGATGTTGTCGCGAAGCTCAGAGGTATTTTGAAACAAAAGAAAATCGGACACACAGGTACACTTGACCCAATGGCTGAAGGTGTTTTAATTGTTTGCCTTGGAAAGGCAACAAAGCTTGTAGATTTGCTTGCAAAGGATGATAAATGCTATAAGACAACTATGCGCCTTGGTATTACGACGGATACGGAAGATATTTCAGGAAAAATTCTTTCGGAGCATGAAGTATCTGAGCATATCAATGAACAACGAATCAAATCCGTACTTGCTGAGTATGTTAAGACATATGATCAGATTCCACCTATGTATTCTGCTATCAAAAAGGACGGAAAGAAGCTTTATGAGTACGCACGTGAAGGTGTTTTGGTTGAGAGGACACCCCGTAGTGTCACAATCTTTTCCATTACAGATATTTCGGTTAAGCTTCCTGATGTGACTTTTACGGTTCATTGTTCCAAAGGAACTTATATTCGCAGCCTATGTCGGGATATCGGCGAGACACTTGGCTGTGGTGCAACAATGACTGCACTAATTCGTGAAGAGGTTCATGGTGTAAAGCTTGAAGATTGTTATCGGTTAAGTGAGATTGAGCACTTTATGAAGTCCGGGACAATTATGAATTATTTGAAACCTATGGACGATATACTATCGTTTATGGATTGTTTGTACATTAAGGATGAATATATGAAATATCTTGCGAATGGCAATAAGTTAAAGAAACATCATTTTCAAACGTCGGATACAATGCCGAAGCAAGACCAAATATTTCGAATTTATGCAAAAGAAAAACTGTTTGCATTGTATCAATACGATGCAGGGGAGAACATATTTAAGAATTATAAGATGTTTTTAAGTGTTCAGGATTTGAGGGAAAATAATTGAAGATTATTGATTATACAGAAGTAAAACTGCAAGGAACCGCTGTTGCACTTGGAAAGTTTCAAGGACTTCATAAAGGTCATATGCTCCTGATTCATAAGATTGCCGAAATGGCGAAGGAGCATAATTTAATCAGCACGGTCTTTACGATAAATATGCCAATTAAAGATGGTCGGCTTCAGCTAAAGGATGAACGCTTTGCAATATTAGAAAAAAAACATATCGATGTTGCAGTAGAGTGTGAGTTTTCAAAGGAATTCTCTTTGCTTACACCGGAGCAGTTTGTGAAGAATATTCTGGTAGATGCGCTTGGTGTGTCTGTAGTTGTAGTTGGCGAAGATTTTCGATTTGGTTATAATCGTCTCGGAGATGTTGACAGATTACGTGAATTTGGGCTACAATATGGATTTAGAGTGGTAGCTTTTCCAAAGCTTTCCATGGATGGTAATATTATTAGCGCTTCGTTAATAAGATCCTTGTTAGCTGATGGCCGGGTTGATTTGGTAAATCGCTATACCGGACGTGAATATGAGGTTACCGGCGAGGTAGTATATGGCAAGCAGCTCGGAAGAACAATCGGATTTCCTACAATCAATCTCGCTGTTCCAAAAGAAAAATTATTACCTCAAAAAGGTGTTTATGAGACTTTTGTTGTTATAAATGACGTTGTCTACAAGGGTATTACAAATGTTGGATACAATCCAACCGTAGATGATAAGCATCAAACACATGTCGAAACGCATCTCATTGGTTTTGATGAGGATTTCTATGGAAAGACGGTTACGGTTTCTTTTTGTCGTAGACTTAGAGATGAGATAAAATTTAATTCAGTTGATGCACTTCGTGCACAGCTGGAAGTTGACAAGGCTATTGTTATGCATCAGTAGCTCAGTGGATAGAGCAATGGCCTCCGGAGCCATGTGCGGAGGTTCGATTCCTCTCTGGTGCATTATTTTTTACAAAGGAGCACAAAAATGAGTAAAAAGAAAAAGTCTGATAAAACAGGTGTACTTGGTCTGATACTGTTGTTTTTCTGGTTGATTTTTATTTTGCTTTGCGTTGTTTTCTATTTTTATTATTGGGAGGAACTTCCATTTAACAAAAACAGCAAGGACATAAACGAGACAGTGGATGAAGTCACAGAAGGTGAGCTGCAGGATGAAAATGCAAAGTATGAGACGGTTTACAAATATCAGACAAATGCAAATCCTGACATTAATGCCTTAATAGCAGATTATTATTCAGCACTTGCTTCAAAAGATCAAAAAGTTCTTAAGACTTTAGTGACAGATCCATCACAGTTTGATGATATGACGGATGTTCTTGCAAAGGCAGCTGTTGTTACCGGCTACTCCAATATCAATTGTTATACGCTGGATGGTTTATCTGACGATGCAACGATTTGTTATGCGGTAAGTAATATTTCTATCAAGAGTGTAGAAAGCAGACCACTTGACATTTCATGTTTCTATGTTGTGAACGTCGATGGAAAATATTTGATATACAATGAGCCTTACAGCGAGGAGGTAGGTCAGTATATCAAGAGCCGTGACGAGGAAGAAGACATTCAGGCGTTGTATCAGACGGTTCAGGATAACATCAATCAGTGCTTGGAGGATGATGAGAGTTTTTCAACGTTTTATAATCGTGTAAATGGTAATTTATAAAATAAACGTTTAGGGCCAGACCGTTACGGACTGACCCTTGCATTGTTTTTATTATCTGTTTGAGGTGTTTCATGGAGCAAATGATTCGATTAAATAAATATATAAGTGACTGCGGGATCTGTTCAAGAAGACAGGCAGATGTTTTGATTGAACAGGGCAAAATTATAGTAGATGGCGTAACGGCGAATCTTGGAACCAAAGTTTTGGATGAATCTGTTGTTGAATATGCGGGAAAGCGTATTCGGCCGGTTAAGAAGCAGGTGATATATGCATATCATAAGCCGATTGGTCTTGTTTGCACTTCAAAGGAAGCCGATAAGGATAGTATTTTTCAAAAGACGACATTTCCGATACAGGTTAATTATGTTGGTCGACTGGATAAGGATTCCTCCGGACTTTTGCTTCTTACAAATGATGGGGAGCTTTCAAATGAGATTCAGAAGGCACGCAACAATCATGAGAAGGAATATCAGGTACGTGTGAATCGTGACCTTACGGAGCAGTTTATCGAGAATATGCAAAAGGGGGTACCGATTCTTGATACTGTGACAAAACCATGTCGTGTGAGAAAACAGGGTACACGTAATTTTTCGATTGTTTTAACGCAAGGCCTGAATCGTCAGATTCGACGAATGTGTGATTATTTTGGATATCGAGTTGTACATTTAAAGCGTGTACGTGTTATGAATGTCAAACTTGGAGATTTAAGACCCGGAAGCTTCCGCGAGCTTACACCGGACGAGGAGCGAAAGCTTCGCAGACTTGTAAATGAACACAATCAGTCAGTATAGGAGAGAATGGATGTCAAAGGCAGATCGTATCAAAGAACTTATCAAACTATTAAATGAAGCTTCAAAAGCATATTATCAGTTCGATGAAGAGATTATGAGTAACTATGAATATGATACTTTGTATGATGAATTAGTAGCTCTCGAGAAGGAAACCGGTCTTATTCTTTCCGGTAGTCCGACTCAGAAGGTTGGCTATGAGATTTTAAGTAGTCTTCCAAAGGAGAAGCATGCAGAACCAATGCTTTCTTTAGATAAGACAAAGGATGTCGGAGTACTTGCAGACTGGCTTTCCGACAAGGAGGGTGTACTTTCCTGGAAAATGGATGGTCTTACAGTTGTTCTTACTTATGAGAACGGCGAGCTTGTGAAGGCAGTAACACGTGGCAACGGTGAGATTGGTGAGGTTATCACAAATAACGCCAAGGTATTTGCCAACATTCCGAATAAGATTCCGGATAACAATACTCTTGTCATTCGCGGCGAAGCCGTTATCACATATACAGACTTTGAGCGTATCAACGAGACAATCGAGGATGTTGCTGCAAAATACAAGAATCCACGTAACCTTTGTTCCGGTTCGGTTCGTCAGCTCAACAACAAGGTGACTGCACAACGTAATGTACACTTCTTCGCATTTTATCTTATGGATACAGGTAATCCGGAGATTGATAAGACAATCAACACCAAATTTGATTATCTTGCAAAGCTTGGCTTTGATGTTGTAGAGCATTTTACTGTAAATGCGGGCAATATCGCAGACCATGTAGCGATGTTCGCAGACAAAATTGCGCAAAATGATTTTCCTTCCGATGGACTTGTGCTTTCATACGATGATGTAGCCTATGGGCATTCGCTTGGAACAACCGCTAAATTCCCGAGAGATTCCATTGCGTTCAAATGGGCAGACGAGCAGGCGGAGACAATTCTTCGTGAGGTTGAATGGAGTGCATCAAGAACAGGTCTTATTAATCCTGTTGCGATTTTTGATTCGGTATCGCTTGAGGGAACATCGGTTAGTCGTGCGAGCGTTCATAATGTCAGTATTGTTCGTCAGCTAAAGCTTGGCATTGGTGACACAATCAAGGTTTATAAGGCAAACATGATTATTCCGCAGATTAGTGAGAATCTCACACAGAGCGGAAATCTCGCGTTACCTACAGAGTGTCCTGTTTGTGGTGGTGCGACACGAATCAACAATGATAATGGCATTGAGACACTTTATTGCACAAATGATGCCTGTCCGGCAAAGGCAATCAAGCTTTTCACACATTTTGTATCACGGAATGCGATGAATATTGATGGTCTATCAGAGGCAACGCTTGAGAAGTTCCTTGAATGTGGATTTATTAAGGAACTGCATGATTTATACAAGATTGAACAATATAAAGATGAGATTGTAGCATTAGAGGGATTCGGTCAGAAGTCTTATGACAATATGATTGCATCGATTGATGCATCGCGTACAACCTCACTTTCTCGCGTATTATACGGACTTGGTATTTTGAATATCGGGAGTGCGACTGCAAAGCTTATTTGTAAACATTTTAATGATGACATTGATGCGATATTGTCTGCACCTGTTGAGGAATTTGTTGAGATTGATAAGATTGGTGATGTAATTGCAGAGGGTATTGTAAATTACCTTCACGATGAAACAAACATCAAGAACATTCGTGCATTGCTTGCAGAGCTTACAATCGAGAAAACAGTTGTCTCAGATGTACAGGATCTTGAGGGTAAGACATTTGTAATTACCGGAACTCTCAATTCTTTTGAAAACCGCGACGCTCTTAAGAAGGTAATTGAAGACCGTGGTGGCAAAGTTGCAGGAAGTGTTTCGGCAAAAACAAACTATTTAATTAATAATGATGTTCTGTCATCGTCTTCGAAAAATAAAAAAGCAAAGGAACTTGGCGTTCCTATTATTTCTGAGGATGATTTCTTGAAGTTATAATCAAAAAGTGTTATAACAGAGAAAGTATGTAGAAAAGAGGTTGATAATATGCCGATTAAAATAGATAATGATTTACCGGTTAAGAAAATATTAGAGCAGGAGAATATATTTGTTATGGATGAAAACCGTGCGTTGAGTCAGGATATTCGTCCGCTTGATATTTTAATTTTAAATCTTATGCCTTTGAAGGAGGATACAGAGCTTCAGCTTCTTCGCAGTTTGTCGAATACACCACTTCAGGTAAATATATCTTTTATTCGTACAATGTCCTACGAGTCAAAACATGTTTCAGAGGCACATTTAGAACGGTTTTATACTGATTTTGAGAGTGTTCGTCATAGAAAATGGGATGGACTTATTATTACGGGTGCACCGGTTGAACTCATGGAGTTTGAGGAGGTTGAGTACTGGAACGAGCTTACTGAGATTATGGACTGGTCAAAGGACAACGTAACCTCAACACTCCACATTTGCTGGGGGGCACAGGCTGGTTTATATTACCGTTATGGTGTTAAGAAATTTAAGATGGACAAGAAATTCTCCGGTGTATATAAGCATTATACATTCCACAAGCGTACGCCGCTTGTACGTGGCTTCGATGACAGCTTTCTTGTACCACAGTCAAGATATACAGAGGTTGACAAGCAGGCGATTGTTGACAACCCGTTGCTTGAGATTGTTGCTGAGTCAAAGGTGACAGGACCATATCTTATTATTGGCGAGGATGGGAAGAACATTTTTGTGACAGGACATCCGGAGTACGATACACTTACGCTGGATCAGGAATATAAGCGAGATGTAAAAAAAGGGTTAAATCCTGATATTCCGGTACATTATTATCCGAACGATGATCCGACACAGACACCGATTAAGTCATGGCGTTGTCACGCAAATACGCTTTATACAAACTGGCTTAATTATTATGTGTATCAGGTGACACCATATCAGCTGTAGGTTTTGTGTTTTTGATTCTTAATTGAAGTGTGATAAATTGTAGCATGTCAATAAGGATATAGCTTGCTGCAATGCCGTATATGTACGCTTTTATTCCGAATATCGGTACAAGAATAAAGGAACATGCTATACGAACGGATATTCCTATGATGTTATACATTAGATTTGTGAATGCCATATCCATACCATTTAAGAATGCTGACAGGTTGCCGGAGATATAGATGAAGGGACAGAGAAAGCTCATATTTCGCAATAATATTCCCGCCATTTCATTATGAAAAGCAACATTGCATATATATTTTGCAAGCACCATATACAGTATGCTTGCAATCATGCCGAGACTAAGACAGAAGAAAACGCTTGCAAAGAGCGTTTTCTTTATTTTTTTATAATTATTTGTTGCCTCTGCAAAGGATACAGACGGTAAAAGCATAGAAGATAATGAGGTTGTAATTGTCGCAGGAAATAAAAGGAATGGTAAAACAATTCCTGTTACGATACCGAATATTTCCATCGCAAATGTTTTGTCATCATAATGGGCATACAGAACATTTGGCAGAAGTACTGCTTCAAAGCTTGAAAATAATGCGAAAATGAAACTGTTTACTGACATAGGGATTGCATCGTTTATGTAAGCTTTGGCAACGGTTTTATAGGTACAAGCTGATAAATTGTTTCTTATAATTGTAAATGACTGATTGTTGTTGTCTGAATTCTTATTTTTTTTTGATATAGTGTTCCGTTTTCTGTCAATAAAATAAAAAAATGTTGTTAGTATGGTAGCACTTAATTCACCTATGACAACTGCAACAACAGCAAGTCTTGCGTTTCGTGTAGTTTTGACTAGAAAGTATGCAAGAAAGGCTGCAGATGATATTCGAATAATCTGTTCAAATAATTGCGTGATTCCCTGATATTTTGGTTCGTTTTTTCCTAAAAAGAATGAATTGATTATTGCCTTGAATACGACAAAAGGAATTGCAAAGCATAACAATTGAAGAAGCGGTGTGCATTCGGTGTTTTTTAGAACGGCAAGTGAAATAGTATTTGCATTTGCATATACGAGACTTGATGTGACAATACTTAAAGAGACAGAAATTATAAGAGCGTAGCTTAGTGTACGATTCATACAATTGTATTTTTGCCTGCCAAGATAAGCAGAGACATGCTTTGTCAGGGCCTGGCAGAATCCCTGACCACAGAAAGAAAACATTAATATATACAACGGAAATACAAGTTGGTAAATACCGAGCTGTTGTACACCAATAAGCTTTGTTAAGAATATTCTATAATAAAACCCAAGTAACTTCGTACAAAGGCCTGTAATCGTTAAAATAAGTGTTCCCCTGATAATTGTATTTTTTGACATAACTGCCTCACAATATGTCTTATTCCATATATATTTTGTTTGTTCTTTGATTATTACTGATAATATTTTTCAATAAAGAGAAATCGTGTTTCTTTTTGTTGACTTCTGGAATTCACAGTGATATGGTAGCCATGAAAATAGGATGATATATACATACATCTTGTGATATCAAGATTAGAAAAAAGGAGTGTGTTAAATGGATAAATTCATATACTTAGACCATGCAGCAACTACACAGACAAAGCCGGAGGTAGTCGATGCGATGCTTCCATATTTCACAGAATTTTATGGAAATCCATCGAGTGTATATAAATTTTCGAACAAAGGAAAAGAGGCGATTCTTAACGCAAGAACAACGATTGCCAATAGCTTAAATACAGAGGTTACAAATATCTATTTTACAGCAGGCGGATCCGAAGCGGATAACTGGGCATTGAAGGCAACCGCAGAGGCTTACAGTGCTAAGGGTAAGCACATTATTACATCAAAGATTGAGCACCATGCAATTCTTCATACTTGCGAATGGTTAGAAAAGCAGGGATATGAAATCACATATATCGACGTAGATGAAAATGGTATCTTAAAGCTTGATCAGTTAGAAAAGGCGATTCGTCCGGATACAATTTTAGTATCTGTTATGTTTGCAAATAACGAGATAGGTACCATTCAGCCAATCAAGGAGATTGGTGAGCTCTGCAAGAAAAATGGAGTCTTGTTCCATACAGATGCTGTTCAGGCATACGGTCAGCTTCCTATTGACGTAGAGGCACTTCATATTGATATGCTTTCGGCGAGCGGTCACAAGCTAAACGGTCCAAAGGGTATCGGATTTCTTTACATTCGTAAAGGTGTGAAAATCCGAAGCTTTGTACATGGTGGAGCGCAGGAGCGTTCGAGAAGAGCCGGTACGGAGAATCTTCCCGGTATTGTTGGATTTGGCAAGGCTGTTGAAATCGCTTTTGAGACGATGGAGGCGCGCGCAAAGCATGAGACCGAGTTAAGAGATTATGTTATGGATAAAGTTTTAGCAAAGATTCCGTATACCAGAGTGAATGGTCATAAAACGAACCGTTTACCAAATAATATTAATTTCAGTTTTCAGTTTATTGAAGGCGAATCATTACTCATAATGCTCGATATGGCAGGAATTTGCGGTTCGAGTGGTTCAGCGTGTACATCAGGTTCCCTTGATCCGTCGCATGTTCTTCTTGCAATTGGTTTACCACACGAGATTGCACATGGTTCCCTTCGACTTACACTTGGTGAAGAGAACACAAAGGAAGAGATGGATTATGTAATTGACCAGTTAAAGCGTATTGTAGAAAGACTGCGCAGCATGTCTCCGCTTTATGAAGATTACATCAAGAAACAGAGCAAATAAGACAATGACTCATATGAGGAGGAATAGATATGTATAGTGAGAAAGTAATGGATCATTTCCAAAATCCTAGAAATGTTGGTGAAATTGAGAATGCAAGTGGTGTTGGCACAGTCGGTAATGCGAAGTGTGGCGACATTATGAGAATATATTTTGATATCGATGAAAATCAGGTGATTCGGGATGTGAAGTTTAAGACCTTTGGCTGTGGAGCCGCTGTTGCAACAAGCAGTATGGCAACAGAGCTTGTTAAGGGTAAGACAATCTATGAGGCACTTGAAGTAACAAACAAGGCAGTTATGGAAGCATTAGACGGACTTCCACCGGTAAAGGTTCATTGCTCATTACTTGCTGAGGAGGCAATCCATGCTGCACTTTGGGATTACGCTGAGAAAAACGGCATCACGATTGAAGGTCTTGCAAAGCCAAAGAGCGATATTGGCGAAGAGGAAGAAAAAATAGAGTATTAAGGGACGTATTAAGGGACGTAGACTTTGTCACATTTTTGTGTGACAAAGTCTACGTCCCTAAATACGGTGAAATTCGGGTTTGCGGTCTTTAAATGTAGAATAATACTTAAATCCGTTGGAAAGTAAATAATCTTTTGCAAAATCAAATCCGTAGCCGATATATTGAGGCTTGTGAGCATCACTGCCTATCGTAATAATTTCACCGCCGGCGCGCTTGTACATTTTGAGCAGGTCAGCATGCGGATGAGGAAAAGAGAGATTTTTATAGAGACTACCTGTATTTATCTCTATTCCTTTTCCCTTTGATACGATTGTTTCCATCAAAGGTTCAAATATATCTGCATAATCCCCGGGAGTGTAGTTATCAGCCTGATGTGCTCCATAGCGAACAATATAGTCTAAATGACCGCAAACATCATAATCCTCAAAGTTTTTTGCGAAGTAAAGAATGTTTTCAAAATATCTTGCAAAGGCTTCGTGCTCCGTTTTTCCTTCAAAATAAGAAGGATAATACGGATCCATTCCATCGACGAGATGAACAGAAGCGATGATAAAGTCGAAGATAGGATGTTCCTTCACATATTTCTTAAGCTTTTCGGTAGTTGTAGGCATAATACCAAGCTCAACGCCAATACGAAGGTCAAAATCAGGCACAAGTTCCTCGCGCAATGCACATAATGTCTTGTAATATCGATCGATATCCAAATCAAAATTCATGCCGGGGGCCTGCGGTAATTCTGGAAAGTCCATGTCAAAATGGTCTGTAATACATACAGAGGTCATTTGTTTTTCTTTTGCGGCATGAATGATGTCATATAAGTTTGTATCAGAATCTGATGAAAACTCTGAATGCAGATGATAATCCGGAAACATAGTATTTACCTCTTTTCATATAATATGGAAATTATACTACAATATAGCAATAATAAAAAGAATAAAGTAATTTCAAAGAGGAAAAGTGAATATCGAATTTAAGTTTTGTATATTATTTTCAGTATCTGTCGAAAAATTGAAAAAAAATTGGTAATTTAACACTTGAATTTTAATAGCAAAGAAGTTATTATGTTGTTGTGAAATGTCACAGATTATTACTGTCTGCCATGACAGTATTTAAATCAATTATAAAACTTAGGAGGAACAAAAAATGGCAGTAAAAGTAGCAATTAATGGTTTTGGACGTATCGGTCGTCTTGCATTCAGACAGATGTTTGATGCAGAAGGTTATGAGGTAGTTGCAATCAACGATTTGACAAAGCCTTCAATGCTTGCTCACTTATTAAAGTATGATTCATCACAGGGTAAGTACGCTCATGCTGATGAGGTTTCAGCTGATGATGAGGCTGGTACAATCACAGTATGTGGTAAGACATTAAAGATTTATGCTGAGGCTGATGCTAAGAACCTTCCATGGGGAGAGCTTGACGTAGACGTTGTACTTGAGTGTACAGGTTTCTATGTATCAAAGGCTAAGTCACAGGCTCATATCGATGCAGGTGCTAAGAAGGTAGTTATCTCAGCTCCGGCTGGTAATGATCTTCCTACTATCGTATACAGCGTTAATGAGAAGACACTTACAAAGGATGACAAGATCATCTCTGCAGCTTCTTGTACAACAAACTGCTTAGCTCCAATGGCTAAGGCACTTAATGATTATGCTCCAATTCAGTCTGGTATCATGTCTACAATCCATGCTTACACAGGTGATCAGATGGTGCTTGACGGACCACACAGAAAGGGCGACTTCAGAAGAGCACGTGCTGCTGCTGTTAATATCGTTCCAAACTCAACAGGTGCTGCTAAGGCAATCGGTCTTGTTATTCCAGAGCTTAACGGTAAGTTAATCGGTTCTGCACAGAGAGTTCCTGTACCAACAGGTTCTACAACAATCCTTACAGCTGTAGTTAAGGGTTCTAACGTAACAAAGGAAGGCATTAATGCTGCAATGAAGGCTGCTGCTTCAGAGTCTTACGGTTACAACGAGGAAGAGATCGTTTCTTCAGATATCGTTGGTATGAGATATGGTTCACTCTTCGATGCTACACAGACAATGGTAGCTCAGATCGCAGATGACCTTTACGAGGTTCAGGTTGTTTCTTGGTATGATAACGAGAACTCATACACAAGCCAGATGGTTAGAACAATCAAGTACTTCGCTGAGTTAGCTTAATATTTATTTAAGTATTTTTCAGACCTAAAGGGTCCGGTCTAGCATGGACCGGACCTTTATTTTTTACAATATTATCCTAGGAGGACAAGTAAATGACATTAAACAAAAAGTCAGTAGATGACATCAATGTGAAAGGACTTCGTGTCCTTTGCAGATGTGACTTTAACGTACCTTTAAAGAATGGTGAGATCACAGACGAGAACCGTCTTGTAGCAGCTCTCCCAACAATCAAGAAGCTTATTGCAGATGGTGGCAAGGTTATCCTTTGCTCACACCTTGGTAAAGTTAAGACAGAAGAGGACAAGGCTTCTAAGACTCTTGCTCCTGTAGCAGTTCGTCTTACAGAGCTTCTTGGTCAGGAAGTTAAGTTTGTTCAGGATCCGGAAGTTGTAGGTGCAAATGTAAGAGCTGCAGTTGAACAGATGAAGGATGGCGAGGTTATTCTTCTTGAGAACACACGTTGGAGAATCGGTGAGGAGACAAAGAACGGAGAGGCTTTCTCTAAGGATCTTGCTTCTATCTGTGATGTATTCGTAAATGATGCATTTGGTACAGCTCACAGAGCTCACTGCTCAAATGTTGGTGTTGCCGGTCTTGTTGATACAGCAGTAGTTGGTTACCTTATGGAGAAGGAAATCCAGTTCCTTGGTAATGCAGTAGAGAATCCTGTACGTCCTTTCGTTGCGATTCTTGGTGGTGCTAAGGTTGCTGATAAGTTAAATGTTATCTCTAATCTTCTTGAGAAGTGCGATACACTCATCATCGGTGGTGGTATGGCATATACATTCCTAAAGGCTAAGGGCTATGAGATTGGTAAGTCGCTTGTTGACGATGAGAAGATTGAGTACTGTAAGGAAATGATGGCTAAGGCTGAGTCACTTGGCAAGAAGCTTCTTCTTCCTGTAGATTCAGTAATGATCAATGATTTCCCTAACCCAATTGACGATCCTACAATCGAGACATTCGTTCGTGATGCAGATGCTATGGATGCTGACAAGGAAGGTTGCGATATCGGACCTAAGACGATTGCACTTTACTCAGAAGCAGTTAAGACAGCTAAGACAGTTGTTTGGAACGGACCTATGGGTGTATTCGAGAATCCGGTACTTGCTACAGGTACAAAGGCTGTTGCAGCAGCACTTGCTGAGACAGACGCTACAACAATTATCGGTGGCGGTGATTCCGCAGCAGCTGTTAATATCCTTGGTTATGGCCCTAAGATGAGCCATATTTCAACAGGTGGCGGTGCTTCCCTTGAGTACCTTGAGGGTAAGGAGCTTCCTGGTATAGCAGCAGCAAATGACAAATAGTGAAATAATAGGAGATTACTATAATGGCAAGAAAGAAAATTATTGCAGGTAACTGGAAGATGAACATGACACCTTCACAGGCTGTTAAGCTTGTTGAGGAGTTAGCTCCACTTGTAAAGAACGATGATGTAGACGTAGTTTACTGCGTACCTGCTATTGATATCGTACCTGTTGTTAATGCTGTTAAGGGCACTAACGTACAGGTTGGTGCAGAAAACATGTATTTTGAGGAGAAGGGTGCCTTCACAGGCGAGATTTCTGCTGAGATGCTTGTTGATGCCGGTGTTAAGTATGTTATTATCGGTCACTCTGAGAGAAGAGATTATTTCAATGAGTGCGATTGCCTCTTAAACAAGAAGGTTAAGAAGGCTATCGAGGCTGGTCTTACACCAATTCTTTGCTGTGGTGAGTCACTTGAGCAGAGAGAGATGGGCGTTACTATGGATTGGATTCGTTTACAGATTAAGTCTGATCTTGATGGCGTTGCAGCGGATGATGTTAAGAACCTTGTTATCGCTTACGAGCCAATCTGGGCTATCGGTACAGGTAAGACAGCTACAACAGAGCAGGCTGAAGAAGTTTGTAAGGGTATCCGTGAGTGTATTGCTGAAATCTATGATGATGCGACAGCAGCTGCAGTACGTATTCAGTACGGCGGTTCTGTAAATGCAGGCAACGCAGCAGAGCTTTTTGCGCAGCCGGACATCGATGGTGGTCTTGTGGGTGGTGCTTCACTTAAGGCTGACTTCGGAAAGATTGTTTGCTACTAAGTTTTTATTATAATAAATAAGACTCGTCTGAATAATTCAGGCGAGTTTTTTTTGTATACCGCGGCCTTGTGTCGCGGGGCCCTGCCGGCAGTGCAATCAAAAGAATTGCTGATGAAGCAATTCTTTCTGATTCTACGGCGACTTTGTTGTGCGGGACCCTCCCGGCAAGCAATTTGTTCGAATTGTATGTTGTTCTTGCTTTTTTTATGTATTACAAATAAAATATTAATATGAATTCAAACATTTATCAATGGTTTGCCAAATGAGTAAGGAGGTAATTTATGGTATTTTATGTAGATTGCAATGTTACAAGAAGCGGGGATGGTTCAAAGGAGTATCCATTCAAGCAGATTAATTCGGCAGCAAGAATTGCAAAAGCGGGTGACGAGGTTATTGTTGCTCCCGGTATTTATCGTGAGTATGTTGACCCGATGAATGCAGGTACAGCGGAAGCAAGAATAACATATCGTTCAGAGACATTTCGCGGTGCACTTATTACGGGTGCCGAGCTTATTGATAATTGGACAGAATATAAAGGTGATGTTTGGGTTGCCCGTATTCCAAATGGTTTATTTGGCAATTACAATCCATATACAACGTTAGTAAGTGGTGACTGGTATATTGCGACATATATTGCGCATACAGGGGATGTTTTTTTAAATGGTAAGTCAATGTATGAGACAACAAGTATGGAGGGCGTATTAAATCCGGTTGTCTATGAAAAGTCCTGGGATCCTGAATTTTCTGTTTATACATGGTACACGGAACAGGATGAGGAAACGAATGAGACTCTGATTTATGCGAATTTTCACGGAGCTTGCCCGAATGATGAGTGTGTAGAAATTACTGTTCGCCGAAATTGTTTCTATCCATCAAAAGAAGGTGTTGGTTATATTACACTTTCAGGGTTTGTTGTTAAACAGGCTGCTACACAATGGGCTCCTCCGACGGCATATCAGGAAGGTATGGTCGGACCACACTGGTCGAAAGGTTGGATTATTGAAGATTGCGAAATTTCAGACTCGAAATGTTCCGGCATTTCGCTTGGCAAATACTGTCAGCCAAACAACGACAACAAATGGTCAAAGTGGAAATTCAAGGATGGTACACAGACTGAACGAGATAATATTTGCCAGGCACAGATAGAAGGATGGACAAAGGAAAATATTGGTTCCCACATTGTACGTCGTTGTGATATCCATGATTGTGGTCAGACCGGCATCGTTGGTCATCTTGGTGGTGTGTTCTCAATCATTGAAGACAATCATATTCATCATATTAATAATAAGCAAAATCTCGCAGGTGCAGAGATTGGCGGTATTAAAATGCATGCTGCAATTGATGTCATTATTCGCAGAAATCATTTCCATCATTGCACAAGAGGCTTGTGGCTCGACTGGCAGGCGCAGGGTACTCGCGTGACAGAGAATTTGTTTCATGACAATACATTTCCTTATGATTACAATGCGAAGATTCAGAATGCGGATGGTCTTGGCGAGGATATTTTTATTGAAGTGTCACACGGACCAACATTGGTTGATAACAACATTTTACTATCGGATCACGCATTGAAACTTCCGACACAGGGTGTTGCTTTTGTACATAATTTGATTGCAGGTTCTATAACAACCGTCGGACGAGGTGTTGACAATGGAACGCTTACAAAAAAATCAAGCCGCTATACACCGTATCACGTGAAGCATCGCACGGAAATTGCCGGTTTCATGTCTATTTTGCATGGTGACTGCAGATTCTATAATAATATATTTATTCAGCGTGATATGCGTCCCGGAATGTTGGAGATTGGCGAGTTTTTGAAGGACAATGAGTGGAATGACGGTAACCTTGTTGTTGGAACAATCCCTTATGATGAATATCCGACATATGAAGAGTATGTAGCACAGTTTGAGGGTTATTGTGGCATGGGTTCAGAACCTAGCGACCGATATTACAATCCGCTTCCGGTTTGGTCAGAGGGGAATGCTTTCTTTAATGGTGCACAACCGATGAAGAAGGACAAAAATGCGTTTATAGATACAGATAATAAGATTACAATTGAACTTGCCGAAGCGGATGGAGAGTATACATTAAAAACAAATGTATATGAATACCTTAAGAATTTTAAGGTTGCTACAATTTCCACCACGGTGCTTGGAATGGCATTTGAGCCGGAGCAGTACTATGAGAATCCGGATGGAACACCGATTACATTTGATAGTGATTATTTCGGCAACCACAGAAAGAGTAATCCGATGGTTGGACCTTTTGAGGTTGTGAATAATGCCATATCTGTTGCAAAACATTCCTAAAAGATTGTCTATTCCTATATAGATATTTGTTGAAATGTATGATATACTTTTTGCTTGGAAATTATAGAAATACAATTATATAGAAAGAGGAACAAATTATGAGTAAGAAACCAGTAGTTTTAATGGTACTTGATGGTTATGGAATCAGTGATAAGACAGAGGGCAATGCGATTGCTATGGCTAATACACCGGTCATGGATAAGCTTATGGCTGAGGCTCCGTTCGTAAAAGGTGAGGCATCAGGCTTAGCAGTTGGTCTTCCGGATGGACAGATGGGTAATTCAGAGGTTGGTCATATGAATATCGGTGCCGGACGAATTATCTATCAGGAGCTTACAAGAATAACAAAATCTATCGAAGATGGCGATTTCTTTGAGAATGCTGAGATGTTAGAAGCAATCAACAATTGTAAGAAGAACAACTCTGATTTACACCTTTGGGGTTTGCTTTCCGATGGCGGTGTTCATAGTCATAATACACATTTATATGCAATTCTTGAGCTTTGTAAAAAACAGGGATTATCAAATGTATATGTACATCCGTTTTTTGATGGAAGAGATACTCCTCCTGCATCCGGCAAGGCATTTTTGGAAGAGCTTATTGCAAAAATGAAAGAGATTGGTGTTGGTAAGGTAGCCTCTATGTCAGGTCGTTACTATGCTATGGATCGTGATAACAGATGGGATCGTGTTGAACTTGCTTACAAGTCACTTGTCAATGGTGAAGGTGTTATGGCAGAAGACGCTGTTGCAGCTATGCAGGCTTCGTATGATCAGGAAGTTTATGATGAGTTCGTGCTTCCTACAGTAATTACAGAGAATGGTAAGCCGATTTCGGTCGTAAAACCGAATGATTCTGTTATTTTCTTCAATTTTAGACCGGATCGTGCACGTGAGATTACAAGAGCTTTCTGTTGTGATGATTTTGATGGATTTGAAAGAGTAAATGGCCGTATGCCGCTTGTATATGTATGCTTCAAGGATTATGATGAGTCAATTCCGAACAAGCTTGTTGCATTCAAGAAGGAAGATGTATCAAATACATTTGGTGAGTATTTAGCTGCCTGTGGCAAAACACAGCTTCGTTTGGCAGAGACAGAGAAATATGCACATGTAACATTTTTCTTTAATGGCGGAGTTGAGGAGCCGAACAAGAATGAAGAGCGTACACTTGTAAAATCACCGGCTGTTGCAACTTATGATTTGAAACCGGAGATGAGTGCACCTGAGGTAGGTGTTAATCTTGTTGAGGCAATTACTTCTGACAAATATGATGTAATCATAATTAACTTTGCGAATCCGGATATGGTTGGTCATACAGGTGTAATTCCGGCTGCGGTTGCTGCGGTAGAACGTGTTGATCAATGTGTCGGTGCTGCGGTAGAGGCTGTAAAGAAGGTTGACGGTGTTCTATTTATTTGCGCGGATCACGGTAATGCCGAACAGATGGTTAATTATGAGACAGGTGCACCTCACACAGCACATACAACGAATCCAGTACCTTTCATTTTGTATAACTATGACGAGAATGTAACATTGGCAGAGGGTGGCTGTCTTGCGGACATCGCTCCAACCCTGCTTGAAATTATGGAACTTCCACAGCCAAAGGAAATGACAGGTAAGTCACTTTTGGTTCGAAAATAAATCATATATTTAAATACAAAAGGAGGAGACATTTTATGTTAAAGAAGTTTTTCAAAGAGTTTAAGGAATTTGCCTTAAAAGGAAATGTTGTTGATTTGGCAGTCGGTGTCATTATTGGTGCTGCATTCCAGAGCATTGTAACAGCATTTACGGAAGATTTTATTAATCCATTGATTAATTGTATTGGTGGAGCCGAGGTAGGTGGTAGCATTGAAATCGGTTCAAGTGGCCAGTACATTCAGTATGGCGATTTTATTACTGCTGTTATTAACTTCCTGATTATGGCGTTTGCGATTTTCTTGATTGTTAAGACAATTAATAAGATTACAAGCATCGGTAAGAAGAAAGAAGAGCCGGCTGCGGTTCTTACACGTAAGTGCCCTTATTGCTTCGGTGAGATAGATAAGAAGGCTACGAAGTGTATGCATTGTACATCAGACGTTACACCGGAAGAGTAAAATATACTTTTTATGTATAAAATGACCTTTGTATGTTCATAATTACTATGATTAGTAATGGAACATATGGAGGTCATTTTATTATGCTGGTGGACAAGATAAAACATGTTTATGCAAGAGAAATATTAGATTCAAGAGGGAATCCAACGGTTGAAGTTGAGATGATAACGGAAAGCGGTGCCGGAGCAAGGGCGTCGGTTCCTTCAGGTGCATCTACCGGAAAATATGAGGCACATGAGCTTAGAGATGATGAAAAACGTTACTTAGGGAAGGGTGTTGAAAAGGCTGTCACAAATGTTAATACAAGAATTGCTGAGCGTTTGATTGGTGCGAATGTATTTAATCAGGCGGCCATTGATAAATTTCTGAAAGAAGCGGATGGGACAGAAAATAAATCACGATATGGAGCAAATGCGATTTTAGGTGTTTCGCTTGCAACAGCCAGAACAGCTGCGAATTCATTGCACATACCTTTGTATCGCTATATTGGCGGTACAAATGCGAAACAAATGCCGCTTCCGATGATGAATATTTTAAATGGCGGACAACATGCAGACAACACTGTAGATTTTCAGGAGTTTATGATTGCCCCTGTAGGCGCCGAGAGTTATAAAGACTGTTTGGAAATGTGCACAACCATTTATCATACATTGAAAAGCTTATTAGCTTCGAAGGGTCTTTCGACTGCAGTTGGTGATGAGGGTGGATTTGCACCAAATCTGTCAACTGCGAACGAAGTGTTAGATTATATGATAGAAGCAATAATTACGGCAGGTTATAAACCATTTGATGACGTGAAAATAGCACTCGATGTCGCAGCTAGCGAATTGTATGATGAAGCAAGCGGATTGTATTATTTTCCGGGTGAAAGTGTTATGACAGGTCGTGATGTTCGGAGAAATTCGGAAGAAATGGTTCAGTATTATGAGGAATTAATCAAAGGCTATCCGATTTTTTCCATCGAGGATGGCTTGGATGAAAATGATATGAAGGGTTGGAAGGTATTAACATTCCGACTCGGGGATAAATTACAGCTTGTTGGAGATGATTTATTTGTGACAAATACGCAAAGATTACGTCAGGGAATTACAGATGGTATTGCAAATGCAATCCTAATAAAATATAATCAAATTGGAACACTTACTGAGACGTTGGATGCTATTGAAATGGCAAAAAAATCGGGCTACAAAACAATTATTTCGCATCGTTCAGGTGAGACAGAGGACTCATTTATTGCGGATCTTGCAGTAGCCGTCAATGCGGGTCAAATTAAAAGTGGTGCTCCATGTCGTATGGATCGAATTTCAAAATATAATCAGCTTCTTCGAATTGAAGAAAGCTTGTCAAAAGTTGCAATTTTTTAAAAAAACTATTGCGCAAGATATCTGATTATGATAAACTTAACAAAGTTGTGATATTTTGTTAGGGAATTAGGAGGAAATTCTTTTGAAAACGGCATTCGTAATCGTATTATTAATTATATCAGTTATCTTAGCAATCGTAGTAATGATGCAGGAAGGTAAAGAAGGCGGTCTCACAAGTTCGATTAGTGGTACAAATGAGACTTATTGGAGCAAGAACAAAGGTAAATCCAAGGAAGCTGTATTAAGAAAGATTACAGCAGTTCTTGGTGCATTATACCTCGTAATTGCATTACTTCTTTCATCTAAATTCATTAAGTAATTTCAGATTATTACGCTGCTTTGGTAAATCAAAGCAGCTTTTTTGTTTAGAAGGGGGATTGTTCTTATGGGAGAGAAACGTGAGCTTATAAAAGAAAAATTATATGCGTTTATTTGTGACAAACAGTATAAACCAATGCGTTTAAAAGATATTCGTTTTTTGTTGCAGGTTTCTGATTCTGACAAGAAGCGAGTTGAAGAAGCATTAAATGAACTGATTTCGGAAGGTAAAATCACTCTTACCCCAAAAGGAAAATACAAAAAAATGGACCAGAATCTGCTTGTTGGTACATATATTGGCAATAAAAAAGGTTTTGGTTTTGTACGTGTAGAAGGTGAGAAGGAGGATTATTTTATTCCTGCAAAATACACTATGGATGCATTTCATAATGATCGGGTTGTGATTAAGCCTGAAGAATTTGCAATGGCCGGAAAACGAAAAGAAGCGAAGATTGTCAATATATTAGACCGCGGTATGACAGTTGTTGTCGGAACATTCGAGCGCCAGGATGGTTTTGGATTTGTCTTGCCGGATAATCAGAAGGTGGCTGACGATATTTTTATAAGCAAAAAAGATACGATGGGCGCAATGAGTGGTCATAAGGTGGTTTGCCAGATTACAAGCTATGGTGAGAAGGGGAAGTCGCCGGAAGGTAAAATAGTCGAAATTTTAGGTCATATTAATGATCCGTCAACTGATTTACTTTCTGTTGTTCGTGCTTATGATATACCAATGGAATATCCTGAAAAGGTTATGAAAGCACTTGATGATATTCCGGATGAGGTCAGCGAAGAAGATATTAAGGGACGCACGGATTTTCGAGATTTACTCACAGTAACAATTGACGGTGAAGATGCAAAGGATTTAGATGATGCGATTTCGATTTCGTATGAGAATGGCATATACATTTTGGGCGTTCATATTGCTGATGTTTCCCATTATGTAAAAGAGAAATCAGAGCTTGACAAGGAAGCGTTAAAGCGTGGTACGAGCTGCTATTTGATTGATAGTGTTATTCCGATGATTCCGCATAAGCTTTCAAACGGAATATGTTCTTTGAATGCCGGTGTTGATCGACTTACACTCAGCTGTATTATGAAGATTGATAAAAAGGGCAAGGTAATTGATCATACAATTTGCGAAGGTGTTATTCGCGTGGATGAACGCATGAGCTATACAAATGTTCAAAAAATTTTAGAACGAAATGATGATGACATTCTTGAACGATACAAGCATATTATTGACATGTGTGATTTGATGCTGGAATTATCAAAGATAATTCGTGCATGCAGACATAAACGTGGTTCGATTGATTTTGATGTGGATGAGACAAAAATATTAGTTGACGAGAATCATAAGCCGATTGAGATTAAAGCATATGACCGAAATCCGGCTACAAAATTAATCGAAGATTTTATGCTTATGGCGAATGAAACAATTGCAGAGGATTATTTCTGGCAGGAGCTTCCGTTTGAGTATCGAACACATGAGAGCCCTGATCCTGAAAAGATTGATAATCTTACTGTATTTATGAATAACTTCGGATTGTTTATGCGCCCGAATCAGGAAGAAATTCACCCGAAGGAATTGCAGAAGGTGCTAGAACGTATCGAGGGTGAGCCGTATGAGGCACTTATTAGCAAGATGATGCTTCGCTCTATGAAGCAGGCAAGATATTCTACTGAATGTACCGGACATTTCGGACTATCATGCAAATATTATTGTCATTTTACGTCGCCTATTCGACGCTATCCGGATTTGCAGATTCATCGCATTATCAAAGAAAATTTGCATGGTGAGCTAAATAATAAGCGTATCAGTCATTATAATCGTATACTTCCGGGGGTTGCTGCCGATAATTCGGCGAAAGAGCGTCGCGCGGAGGAGGCAGAACGTGAAGTTATCAAGCTTAAAGAAATCGAATATATGCAGGATCACATTGGAGAGTTATACAAAGGTGTTGTTTCAGGCGTAACTTCAAATTATGTATTTGTCGAATTGGAAAATACGGTTGAAGGTGCAGTTTCGATTGCATATATGTATGATGACTGTTATTATTTCCATGAGGATTTATATGCTGTTATCGGTGAACAGTCAGGGAAAAAATATCAATTGGGCGACAAAGTAACAATCAAAGTATTACGCTGTGATAAAATCAAAAAAACCATTGATTTTTCGTTTGTAGATGATAATATAGAAGGAGTTGAGTGATTTGGCAAAACAGAGGGGAACTCGCTTAATTGCCAATAACAAAAAGGCGTATCACGATTATTTTATAGAAGATAAATTTGAAGCCGGTATCGCTCTGGCAGGTACAGAGGTTAAATCTCTTCGTATGGGTAAATGCAGTATCAAAGAATCATTTATTCGTATAGAGAATGAAGAGGCTTATATTTATCAGATGCATATTTCACCATATGAAAAGGGAAATATCTTTAACAAAGACCCACTCCGGACACGAAAGCTTTTGCTTCATAAGTATGAGATTCATAAATTTATCGGTGCGCAGAAGGCAAAGGGTTACACCTTAGTTCCTTTACAGGTATATTTTAAGGATAGTCTTGTTAAGGTTGAAATTGGGCTTGCACGTGGAAAGAAGCTTTACGATAAGCGGGAAGATATCGCAAAGAAGGATATGAAGCGAGAAGCCGAGCGTGACTTCAAAATCCGTAATCTTGGATAATCGTTTTTTGAAGTACATATTTATATTAAGGGAGTTAGTTTTATGAGTCAGAAAAAGGTAGATAAATATAAAGAAGAAAAGAAGAATCGTGCAAAGAAGCTAAAGAAAAAACGTGTACGTGAATATGCGTTAGTAATTATCGGTTTTGCTGCATTGGGTGCCGCTATCGGTTATCCTTTCGGAAGATTTCTTTACAGACAAAATTATAACAAACGAAAGGCAAATGCCAAGGTTGAGGCCGCCCAGTTTGATTATTGGTTTAATAAAGAATGGCAGGCTAACATTTCCGGTACGTTAGGTTATGAGGTTACATTTGAGGATGCTACAGCTTCGGATGCAACAGCTACTGATTCGGACACACAATAAGCTTATTCTACGCAATGATTACCGATTGGTATTCATATATACAAACCAGGGGTTGTACTGGTTTCGACGGGGATTTAGAAATTACGGAAGCCATTAGTGGACCAGACCACTATAAAACATGGAATTAAATATAAACGCAGACGAAAATTACGCGTACGCTGCCTAATATGGCAGCTGTCAGACCTTTGTTCACCGCAGCTTAGGATTCTGGCATCGAACGAGCGGTAAACTCTAGGGTGAAAGCTTTGACATCTTAGAAAAATTATGAAGCTACCAAACCTGATAGCCTGTCTGTAGGCGCTTAGGTAAGGGAATGTCAAAATACAGACTGTGATGGGAGATGCCGTAATGGAAGAGTTTTCGGACGCGGGTTCGATTCCCGCCAGCTCCACTCGACTATGTCAAACACCTTGTATAGTGATCGATATAAGAATGTTTTTTGTCGGTGAGTAAAAAGAACAGAGTGATCTGTTCTTTTTTTGTATACTGCGGCCTTGTGGCGAAGGGCCCTGCCGGCAGTGCAATCAAAAAAATTGCTGATGAAGCAATTCTTTCTGATATATCTAATTAATTTTATCAAAAAAAGATACATAATTGATGCATTTTCAATTTATGCTATAAGCGTGGAGATATATGATTCATTCAAAAATATGAGAAAGAATAGAATGGAATTTACGATATTCAGGAGGAGATGGATATGAACAAACTTAAGGGATTTGCATTGATTGTTGGTTGTGCTGTTAGTTTGATGTTCACAGGTTGCGGGAAAACAGAAAACAAAGAGAAAGTATCCGAAGATTTTAATAATTTGCAAAATGGTTATAATAATGAGGGAGAAAAAACCTCGATTCCGGAGAGTGTCAGTCTAAAACTAAATTCATTGCCGGATAAGACGATTGTAGCGAATGTTGATGCCACCGGATATCAAAATGCCAGAATATATTCTGCAGAAGAAATTGTTTTTGATGATGATTATATAAAGTCATTTGCAGATAAATTATTTTCCGGAAGCTATGAGGTAAAAAAGCCGATTGAAATATGCAGCTATGATGAGCTTTCACAGGAATGGGATTATTTGATGCAATTAAATGCGGATGCACATGAGGATAATATGTTTTGTTCCCCAGAGTATCGTACGATCATCGATGAGGCTCTTGTTGATTTTAATGACGAAAATGTTAGTACGCTTGATGACGGCACCATAATTAAGCAGGTTTATGATAAAGAAAAAGGTTGTTATTTTGATAAGGCAAGATTGAAGGGTACTATGGATGACATGGAATATATCCTAAATTATGCAAGTCTTGTTAAAAATGACGATGGAACCCGTAGCGAAATCTATGGGGAAGTACCGGTGCTTTCGATTAGTCGATTGTCTCCCGGATATCGATTTATCAGTGTGTATTCACCGGATTTTACGGCGCTTGATACAATCTATGGTGAGAATGTTTGCAGTGAAGAGGATGCAAGAGCCCAGGCAGAACAACTGCTTCGTGTTCTTGGATTAAGCGAATATATTGAAAATGCATATTCGGAACGCTATTGTATTGATTATAATGATGAGAAAGAATTATATGACGGATATCGTTTTTTATTTGTGAAATCCATCGATGGCATTCCTTGTTGTTTTTCTGACAATTATGAGATTGGTGCATCTGACGGACAGGTCTCATCCGCTGAAGAATATATACTTATTGATGTCGATCATTTAGGAATTGTTTCGGCAGATTTTTATATTCGCTATAATACTTTGGATGTATTGTCAGAAAACCCGTCCACAATTGCATTTGAGCATGTGATTGAAATAGCGGAAAACTCTAATTTAATTTTTATGTATTCAGAAAATGATACACTGAATATGACAATTCAATTTACATATGCACCGTTAAAGCAGGATGGAAGGTATGTATATATGCCGGTATGGAAGTTTTTGGAACCAGTTGAAGTATACATGGGAGCTCATTATACGGAAAATACGATTAGCAGCTATCCAAATCGGGCGATGCTTGGTATCAATGCGATTGACGGTACGACCTTTCAATATCCATTTACAAGTTACTCATTCCAGTTTGGATATTTATCTTTGGTATGGTGACAAAAGCAGGAAACCGCAAACCATATTGTTTAAATGATATTATTGAGTATAAATGTAATATATTGATGTAATAATTCCGAATTTTCAAGAAAAGAATCAATCAACATAACATAGCTTTCTTTATCATTATATTTTTTCTTATACGGTGTTGCAATGTTGCCATCTAATTGTGTGACAAAGATTCCTTGTACGTTGCAGTAGCAATTCTCACGTTTCGCCTGTTCACGGAAGGACTTGTCCACATAGGTGGCTACACTTTTGTGAATTGCAACATCTTCAGCAGGCAGGTAGTAATATTCCGTCGGATTGTCATAAAACATTTTTAGTGTATCTTCAATAATTGGAACGGATACAGTTACAGATGTTTTATAAATCGAAATAACAATTCCTTTCTTTGAATATACAACGCGTTTTGGCATAGATGTCGGAAGCATAAGGAAAAAACATAGGTTGTTGTCTTTGACGGATAAATTATGAAGTTCAAAATTGCCTGTTGTAAGGTTCATAAGAGTCAAAAGCGCAAAACATTGTACAAGGTTTTCTAAGTCTTCGAAATTATGAAGCATGAGCAAATCAAAGGCTTGTTTTGAATGGTGCTTTAAATAATCATTGTAAACAGGAATCAATTCTCCTCCGGTATATTTATCATCCCGGGAAATGCCAATAAATTGTTCAACTGTTTTAAGCTTAAGATTATCGAAATGCAGGAAGTTTTTGAATGGTTTTAGTTTCTTGTATAAATCAATATTTGTAAGTGTCGGGATTTTGTTTTTGATTCCGAATGTCGCACATTTCTTTTCGATGTATGGTTTGTCAAAGCCATCCCCGTTATAGTGAAGAAGAAATTTATAATTACTGATATAATCCATAAAAGAACGGATCAAAGAAGCTTCAGAATTTCCGTCATCATTGAACCATTGTATAATATGTAACTTATTATTTGTAATGGTACAGCAGCCGATTAAGTAGAGCTTTGTATGTTCAGCAGAAAACCCGGTTGTTTCAATGTCAAAAAAGCATACCTCTTCCGGATGAAAATAGTATTTCAAGTCTTCAAATATTATGGTTTCAGATGTATTATTAATAATTTGCATAATATGCTCCATAGTTTAAAATGTCGAATAATGTGTATCTCATTATATCATATCATAGAAATAAATTCTTGATTTTTTTGGGCAATATGATATAATTTTTTATACAAAATATTAGGTACGGAGGAATGACTTGATGGTACAACCACTTGATATTAAAACACAGAAGTTTAAAAAAGGCCTTTTTGGTTATAAGACTATTGATGTAGATGGATTTGTTGATTCCGTATATAGAGCATATGACGAGCTTTTCAAAGAGCATGCTGAATTAAAAGAGAATAATGAGAAATTAAATGCAGCTCTTCAAGAGAATCGTCTTAAGATGTTCGATATGGAGAATAAGATTCGTGACCTTGAAAGTAACGCAGATGATTTTTCTGCGAAGAAGAAGGCAGATGACATTATTAAGCACGCTGAGTCAGAGGCTGCACAGATTGTCGGTAAAGCTGCTGAGCAAGGTAAGAAGTTTGACGAGCCGAGGAAGCAGGCTGCAAAACCGACAGCTTCTACTGATAAGAAGGAATCAGCGACTGCAAGATTCTTCAAGAAGGATGAGACAGCGGCAGCTGTTGCAAATGATGAAGATGATGAAATTTTCGTAGGAGAGATTGAAGAGAAGGTTCAGCGTGACCGTATGATGATTGGTGACGGCGAAGAAGAGGAAGATATGGATTTCGAATTCTTATAGAATTCTCATACGAAGCTACATACAAGAGTGTTGCATTTGCAGCACTCTTTTTTAAAGGAGTAAATATGTTAGAATATATTAAAGGAAATGTTTCATATCTTGCGGAGGATCGCGTTGTTGTTGAGAATAACGGAATGGGATTTTGTATAAATACTTCAACGAATACACTTAGTCAAATTCATTCCGGAGAAATAGTTACGATTTATGTCCATATGCATGTACGTGAGGACGATATCAGCCTGTTTGGCTTTGTGACAAGAGAAGAATTGCAGGCATTTTTATTGTTAATCGGTGTGAATGGAATTGGTCCAAAGGGTGCTTTGTCCATTTTATCAGTCCTTACGATGGATGAATTACGAATGGCTATTCTTTCTGATGACGCGAAGGCGATAGCGAAGGCGAATGGAGTTGGTGTGAAAACCGCGCAGAGAGTCGTTATGGAGCTAAAGGACAAGTTTAAATTAGAAGATGTGTTCGAAGACTTGTCAGGTGCTGCTGACTTGTCAGAAGCAGGGAATCATGATATGATATCAGAAGTGGCCATGGCACTTACAAGCCTTGGATATTCGAATGTTGAGGCACTTCGCGCAATCAAAAAGGTTGATAATTACGAGAACCTTTCGGTGGAACAGCTTCTTAAGGAAGCGCTTAAGAAAATAATGTAGGAATTGTATTTATGGAAAGAATAATCAGTGCGGATATTATTCCGGAGGATGACAAAATTGAACAGGGACTTCGACCGGGTTCTTTGGCTGAATATATTGGTCAGGAGAAGGCCAAAAAGAATTTACGCGTATTTATCGAGGCAGCCAAAAAGAGAAAGGAACCGTTGGATCATGTTTTGCTCTATGGACCACCGGGTCTTGGAAAAACTACGCTTGCCGGTATTGTAGCAGCGGAAATGGGTGTTAATCTCAAAATCACATCCGGACCTGCAATTGAAAAGCCGGGGGAACTTGCTGCGATTCTCAACAATTTGTCTGCAAATGATGTGTTATTTATTGATGAGATTCATCGTTTGAATAAGCAGGTTGAGGAAGTTTTATATCCTGCAATGGAAGATTTCGCTATTGATATTGTGCTTGGTAAGGGTGCAGGTGCAAGGTCAATACGTTTGGATCTTCCGAAGTTTACACTTGTAGGAGCAACAACGCGTGCCGGTATGCTTACGGCGCCGCTTCGCGATCGTTTTGGTGTTGTGAATCGTTTGGAATTTTATCAGGTTTCCGAGCTGATGCAAATCATTATTCGTTCCGCAAAGGTGTTAGATGTATCGATTGATGAGGAGGGTGCCTTAGAAATAGCAAAGCGCTCACGAGGAACACCCAGACTTGCGAATCGCTTACTGAAACGTGTTCGGGATTTTGCAGAAGTATTGCATGGCGGTGTCATTGATTATGATGTAGCAAAGACAGCTCTCGATCATCTGGAAGTAGACAATCAGGGTCTTGATCATACAGACCGTAATATTTTGGAGACAATGATTTATAAATTTGGCGGAGGTCCGGTTGGACTTGACACACTTGCTGCTGCAATTGGTGAGGATGCCGGTACATTAGAAGATGTTTATGAGCCATTCCTCATAAAAAATGGCTTTATAAATCGCACACCGCGTGGTAGAATTGTAACAGAGCATTGTTATAAGCATTTTGGCTTAGAACACTTAATTGAACGTGAATAGATACAAAGGAGATTATCATGGCAAACAAAGTAGATATACCTGTAGTTATCAATGGAAAAGTATATACATTAAGCGGATATGAAGGTGAGGATTATTTACAGAATGTCGCCACCTATATCAACGGCAAGATTTCAGAGTGTAAAACCTCGGATCAATACAGACGTATGAATACAGAATATCAGGGCATTTTACTTGCTCTTAATATTGCTGATGATTATTTCAAAGCGAAGGCGAAAGCTGATAGTATGGTAAGTGAAGATTCTACGAAGGAACAGCAGTTATACGATCTTCGCCATGAAGTTATTGAGTCACAGATCAAACAGGAGTCAGCTATGCGTATGGTTGAGGAGTACAAGGAGCAGATTAATGCTTTGCAACGTAAGATTATACAATTAGAAGCTGAAAAGGGTAGAAATGATTAATTCTATAACCAGACCGGAAATACTCGCTCCATGCGGGTCATATGAGATATTAATTGCCGCTGTAAAAGCAGGTGCGGACGCCTGCTATATTGGCGGCAATCGTTTTAGTGCGAGAGCTTATGCGACTAATCTGGCGCAAGATGATGTGACTTCTGCAATTGATTATGCGCATTTGCACGATACAAAGCTGTATCTTACAGTGAACACGCTGTTTAAAAATAACGAAATACAAGAATTAGTAGATTATTTAAAGCCTTATTATGAAGCAGGTCTTGATGCAGTTATTGTTCAGGATCTTGGTGCATTTTCTGTCATAAAAGAATATTTTCCGGATCTTCCGATTCATTGCAGTACGCAAATGAATATTAATTCCTTGCATGCTGCTGCCATGATGAAGGAGCAGGGTGCAGCTCGTGTTGTAACTGCGCGCGAGATGAGTCTTGAGGAAATTCGTAAGATTAAAGACAGTGTAGAGATTGAAATTGAGACGTTTGTCCATGGAGCTATGTGTTATTCCTATAGCGGTCAATGTCTGATGAGTTCTCTTGCGGGGGGACGCAGTGGGAATCGTGGTCGTTGTGCACAGCCATGTCGTAAGTGCTATGACAATCAATACTTACTATCTATGAAGGATTTATGTGCACTTCCGAATATCCCTGAACTGCTTTTGGCAGGTATTGATTCTTTGAAAATTGAGGGACGCATGAAAAACGCATATTATGTGGCATCTGCAGTTGATGCGTATCGTGAGATTGTTTTGGATGTAATGAATCAATGCTTCGATAAAAAGAAAGCATATGACTATCAGAAGAAGCTTGCTGATATTTTCAATCGAGGCGGATTTACGCAAGGATATTTCTTTCAACACAACGGAGAAAATATGATTTCCAAATTCCGTCCGAATAATCAGGGTACTTACATCGGAACGATAGAGAATACTGTTGATGGGAAGGTGCGTATACTTTTAGAGGAGGAATTATTCAAGGGAGATGTTTTAGAACTTCCACTGAAAGATGCAACCTTTATTGAGATAACTTCTCCGGATTCTTTTCGAAAAGGTGAAATTGTAACACTTGCGGCCCCTAAAACACGTATGATTACTGGTGGTTCCAAGGTATATCGTACAAAATGCAAAGTACGCCTTGAACAGATTGATACTAAATTACGAACCGAAAACAAAAAAACAGAGATTTCTTTATCCTTCAGAGCAAAGATTGGCGAACCTCTTTGTATTAGTCTAAGGTTGGATGGAAGTTCCTTCAAGGATGATTTTGAGTCAGTTACAATTACGGATGATATTGTCGAGCCTTCAAACAACTGCAAGCTTGACATTGAACAGATTCGTTCAAAAATTTCTATGCTTGGGGATACGGACTACTTTCTTCGTGAATTGACAATTGACACGGACCCGGATAGCTTCGTTCCTATGAGCAAGGTAAAACATTTGCGTCGAGAAATACTAAAAAAATACGAACAGATTATATGTAGTAAGTTTCGGCGAAAAACAGACAATCGAAACTTCATTATGAAAGAATTTCATTCGAATCAGTCGATACCGATAAATGGCTATATGGCTTATGTTCAGACAATGAACCAGCTTCATGCTGTACTGGAATGTGAGAACATTAACAGTATATGCATGGATATGCGTCTTTTTAATGAAATGCATTCAGATGCCTCTATGCGTCAAATGCTTGCATCAAAAGATATTATAATAAGCCTGCCTTATATTATTGACAGTCAGTTTGATTTAGCCACATATTTGCCTAATTATGGAATTCGTGGTATATATATTAGAAACATTGATGGCTTTGCGGCTGTTTATGAAGCCTGTAAGACTTTTGCATTGCCAAAAGGGTTAATTGTGATTGGTGCGGCTTCCTTGTATACGTTCAATGATTATGCAACAGCATTTTGGCAGAGTCTGATTCCTGATATTGTATTTGAGGCAGGGTATGAGCTGAACGGGAAGGAGTTTAACCAAATTGCAAATAAGCCTGCCATTGCTCAAGTATATGGACATCAGCAGGTTATGCTTTCGGCTCAATGCGTAAAAGGAAGTAAAGGTGTATGTGATCACAATTTTGATGTAGTAAAAATCAAGGATGATAAATCCAATTGGTTCTATGCAAAATGTATGTGTGATCAATGCTATAATGTGATCTATAACGGTCGTTCGTATTGTATGCTGGACAAGGAGCAGGAGCTTATGCATGCAGTTGGTGCCAAGATTCTTGCGTTAAGCTTTACAATTGAAGATTATGGCAGGACAAAGGAAGTGCTTCATTTCCTCGATGATAAAACAATGATACAACCATCGTCTATATATTTTACAAATGGACATTTTTATAGGGGAGTCGAATAATGATTAATATTATTTGCGAAGTATCGAAGTACCTGATTATTTTATTTATGGTACTATACACAATTAAATGCTTTTCCATACTCGCATCAAAAAATGAAAATGAAAAGCGTAAAAAACTAAATAAACAGATCGTTTATGTATTTATTATTCATTTTCTATGCTACTTAACAATGTATCTGAGAATGCAACAGGTAAAAATTATCATATTTTACGGTGTACAGATATTTGTAGCAGTCTTTTATATGTTGATATACCATTCCATTTACAAAGAGTCTTCGAGACTTCTTACGAATAACTCGGCATTTATGCTTTTGATTGGATATATCATTTTAACAAGACTGAATTTTAATCTTGCCGTTAAGCAGTTTATTCTTGCAACTGTCGGTTTGTTTCTTTCCGCTTTTATTCCTTGGATTATGCTTAAGTGGAAGCGTATGAAAGACTATGGTACTGCGTATGGAATTATTGGATTGTTCATGCTTTTAACAGTATTTATTCCGCATGTTGGTGTAGAAATTTATGGTTCCCGAAATTGGATTAAGCTTGGACCGATTTCTATGCAGCCAATGGAGCTTGTTAAGATTTTCTTTGTATTCTTTGTAGCAAGTATGCTTGTCAAAGTAAATACATTTGGAGATCTTGTTGTGAATGCTATCATTTCTGCTGCATTTATGGGTGTTCTTGTTCTGGAAAAGGATTTAGGTGCGGCAGTAATCTTTTATATTACGTATGTGTGTATGGTATATCTCGCAACATCAAGACCAATTTTCTTTTTTGGAGGTATTTCGCTTGGTGCGGGAGCAGTCATTCTGGGATATACATTATTTAAAAATTCGCTATTTCGACACGTTATGGTGCGTGTGCTTGCGTGGAAAGATCCTTTTGCTCATATAAATGACAGTGGATATCAGCTATCACAGTCTCTTTTTGCAATTGGTACCGGCGGATATATGGGTTCAGGACTTACAACCGGAAAAGCAAATACAATTCCGGTTAGCGAAAGCGATTTTGTCTTTTCGGCAATTTGCGAGGAACTTGGTGTAATCTTTGGACTTGCATTAATTCTTGTTTTTGTAAGTGTATTTTTATCCTTTGTCAATGTTGCAATGAAGAGCAGATCTCCATTTTTAAAATATATTTCATTTGGTTTTGGTATGATATATATTGTTCAGGCATTGTTAAACATTGGCGGTGTTACAAAGTTTATTCCTTCAACAGGTGTTACATTACCGCTTGTTTCGTATGGTGTTAGTTCCGTACTCAGCACACTTATAATATTTGGTATTGTACAAGGTGTTTATGTGATTAGTATAAAAGAGGCGATTAAGAATGAAAAAGAACGACTTAAAGCAGCAGGGCAGACCTTTGACGCCGGAGGAAGCATTCCTCCAAAAAGACAAAGAACGCGCCAGGAACAATAAAATAAAAAATCGTCCTATTTTGGTTATGACGTATGCGATGGTTGCAGTATTTGTCTGTCTTATCGGATATATCATTTATTTTACATCGTTTCGGGCAGAAATCGTGATTGCAAATTCGCGTAATTTGCGTCAGGATTCTTTTGCTGATGTTGTAGAACGCGGTGATATTATCACGAGTGACGGTGTAGTTATCGCAACAAGTACGACCGACGAGGAAGGAAATACGTATCGTTCATATCCGTATAGCAATATGTTTGCACATGTTGTCGGATATGAAAGCCGCGGAAAGTCCGGTCTAGAACTAGCAGGTAATTTTTATATGCTTCGTTCCCATATTAATATTATTGAACGGGTTTATAAGGAGCTTTCAGAAGAGAAAAACCGTGGGGATAATGTTATTACAACGATTAATTATGAGCTGCAAAATGCCGCCTATAATGCAATGGGCAGCTGTAATGGTGCAGTTGTTGTACTTGAACCGTCAACCGGAAAGATTCTTTGCATGATTTCAAAACCGGATTATAATCCAAATAATATGGATGCGGTATGGCAGTATCTTGATTCAGAAGAAGGTCAAACAAGCAGTATTCTTTTGAATCGTGCAACACAGGGACTTTATGCACCCGGTTCTACATTTAAGGTAGTAACTTTGCTTGAGTATATGCGCGAAAACCCTGATTATGCGGATTACAATTATACATGCAACGGCAGTGAGATATTTTATGGCGTAGACATTCATTGTAGTGGTGACCGTGTACACGGAAATGTCACACTTGGTGATTCCCTTGCATATTCGTGCAATGGCTCCTTTGCAACAATGGGAACGTCGCTTGATTACGGAAAATACAGAGAAACCGTTGATGAATTATTGTTTAATTCTGAGCTTCCGTATGATGGCGTTTATAGCCGTTCATATTTTGAAATTAGAAAAGACAGTAATGACGATGAGCTTCCGCAGACAGTTATCGGGCAGGGAAATACACAAATTACACCTTTGCACAATGCCATGATTTTTTCGGCAATTGCAAATGGAGGCGTCCTTATGCGCCCATATTTGATTGATAAGATTGAAAATGATGACGGTGTCAGGGTTAAAAAATTCCACCCAAGCAAATACGGAAGTTTAATGACAAGCGATGAAGCAGCAGAGCTTACGGAATATATGAAAGGGGTATGTACTTATGGTACAGCCTCAGGCTATTTTTCAAATTGCGGGTATGAAGTTGCCGGAAAGACGGGTACGGCGGAATATGACAACAATGGTAATTGCAACTCCTGGTTTGTTGGATTTTCAAATCCGGATAATCCGGACTTGGTTGTCTGCGTGATTATGGAGGATTACTCAAAATATGGAATTACCGGCGCAAGTGTAGCAAAATCGGTTTTTGATGCATTTTATTACTAATTTAACGATAAAATAATTATGTAAACCGTATTTCTTTTCCGGTCAGATTTTATTCATTTTGTTGTATTATTCTTTCAAATTTGATATAATATGACAGATATATGACACACCTATCTTTAAAGATGCAGGAGGAATTGCAATGATTGAAGCAACAAGCTGTGGTGGTGTGGTAATCTTTAGAGGAAAGATTTTATTACTTTACAAAAATTACAAGAACAAGTATGAAGGCTGGGTCCTTCCAAAAGGAACAGTGGAGAAAGACGAGCAGCACAATGAAACAGCGCTTCGTGAAGTGAAAGAAGAGACTGGTGTAAGTGCACAGATTATTAAATATGTAGGTAAGAGTAACTATACATTTAATACTTCATATGATGTTGTGAACAAAGATGTTCATTGGTATTTGATGATGGCTGACAGCTATTACAGTAAGCCACAAAGAGAAGAATATTTTTTGGATTCAGGTTACTACAAGTACCATGAGGCATATCATCTTCTTAAATTCCCTAATGAGAAGCAGATATTAGAACAAGCCTATTCAGATTATATTATGCTAAAGCAGAATAATTTATGGGGGAGTAAAAAATATTTTTAGAGGCATAGTATGAGTGTTAAACTTACAAAACGACAACGCAAGCAATTAATTAACCGATTTTTACTGGTTTTTTTTGCGTGCGTTTTTGTATTTTCAGCAACCTATCTGGCTATATATTATTATAATAGTTATAAGAGCGAACGAAAGGTTGATGAGTTAAAAGGACTGATTGACGATACAGAGTTGTCCGATGATGAAAGCCATAATACTGATGTACATGAAAACGTGTCATCCGGTGATGAAATTGATAATTCTGTGAATTATGTTGATATAGATGGAGCCCTCGTACAAGAGAAGTTCGTAGAGCTTTATCGAAAAAACCATGATTTTATCGGCTGGATTACGATTGAGGATACAGAAATTGATTATCCTGTTGTGTTATCAATGTACGATGAGGAATACTATTTACATCGTGATTTTGATAAGAATTATAGTTTGGCCGGTACATTATTTGCAGATACAGACTGTGATATTCGTAAACCGAGTGATAATATTATGATTTACGGACACCATATGCAGTCCGGTAAGATGTTTCAGAATCTGACAAAATATGAAAAAGAATCCTTTTATAATGATCATAAATTTATTACCTTTGACACCATTGAAAAAGATGGTACATATGAGGTGATTGCAGCCTTCAAGACGAAAGTATATGATGAGGATTATTCCGGTTTTAAGTATTATAAGTTTTTTGACGCTGCAAATGAGAAAGAATTTAATGAATATGTTACAAATTGCAAGTCTTTATGTGAGTATGATATCCCTGCCACAGCCACGTATGGAGATGAATTGTTAACGCTTTCTACTTGTAATTATCATACAACAAACGGACGATTTGTTGTTGTTGCAAAGAAAATAAAATAGCTTGACACATACATCAAAATATGATATATTTTCACTTGTTCGCCGGTGTGTCGGAATTGGCAGACGAGGCAGACTCAAAATCTGTTGCGGGCAACCGCGTATGGGTTCAAGTCCCATCACCGGCATCTACAAAAGATAAAAACGTCTAGGCATTAAGCCTAGACGTTTTATTTTTGTATATCGCGGCCTTGTGTCGCAGGGCCCTGCTTTTAATTATCCCAGCCTTATCATTTCTTTTTTCAAACGTTTAATGATCTTTTTTTCCAATCTTGATATGTAAGACTGTGATATTCCAAGTAATTCAGCGACTTCTTTTTGCGTTAATTCTTCATCATTGTGCCCAAGACCGAAACGTAGTTCAATAATCGTGCGCTCGCGGTCCGACAGTATATCAAGTGCCTGTTCTAATAAATTTTTATCAATTTCATCTTCGATATCCTTATATATAACATCATCTTCCGTTCCTAATATATCTGATAACAAAAGTTCGTTTCCGTCCCAGTCCACATTTAATGGTTCATCAATGGATACTTCTGTTCGTGTTCTGGCACTTCGTCTTAAATGCATTAGGATTTCGTTTTCGATACATCGACTGGCATACGTTGCAAGCTTAATGTTTTTGTCGGTCTTAAATGTATTAATTGCCTTGATTAATCCGATCGTACCGATTGATATTAAATCTTCAACACCTACTCCCGTGTTATCAAATTTTTTTGCAATATAAACAACAAGACGAAGATTATGCTCAATCAGTATACGGCGTGTTGAAATATCATCCTCCTCAAGCTGATTTAACAATTCGCCTTCTTCTTCATTTGTAAGTGGTGGAGGCAGAATTTCGGCACCTCCAATATAATGCACCTCATTTCTTGGATATATAAAGTAATTTGCAAAGCTTTTGATGTTAAATCGAATGTTGTTATTGCTAACAATACTAATCATTTGAATACTCCTCTCTAATTGGTTTTAGACGTTCATGTAATAAAATTTGATGCTTTGCCTTATTCATAAACGGAAACTGGCTTATTCCCGCAGTAACATGTTCGTATTTCTTTCCACTTTCAGGGTAATACAAGGAAGTCAGACAAAAGGCAGGCATGAGTTTAAAATTAACGCCAATTGTTTTGTACGGAAGAGGATACATTTTAATGTTACTTAATTCGGCAAACGCAGGATAGTTAAATTCACCGGTTTGTTCATATTTTTTGAATAGTTCAAAAGCTTCCTGCGACATCCAATTTTTAAGTATATTATAATCGAGTATAATTACCGGATTTTTGTTGTAGTTGTCATAAAGCATATTTCCGGTATCGTAATAGCCATTTGCAGAAAGCTGTTTTTCCATGTATGTAAGAGTGACCTTCTGCGTAAAATGAAATGATTGATTATTCGTTTTCTTTCTTCTTGTACCCAATTTGCATGTCATCATAATGATGTAAATACCGGCATACAATATATGATGATTGGGCATGCTCACCTCCTTATTTTTGGTGTCATTATATCGAGTTGAAACTAAAAATAACGTCGTATAATGGATGGAAATTTCTAACAATTTCGTATGGATTCGACACAGAAAAAACGATATTTTTCGAGAGGAAAGGTGGTTTTTATTATGGATCAAAATGAATATAAGATCGGAACGCAGATGAGGCTTGCTTTAGGTACTGATTATGAGACAAGAAAAAAGGCTTTCGATTTGAATGTAGGATATGATGCTTATGGATCAAAGTGGGAGCTTTTGATCAGATATAATGGGAATCTTGATGTAATTGCCGGGGAGGTTGGTTTTACATACATTGAATTAATGAATAATTATGCAATAATCCTTATTCACGAAAGCAAAATTGATTATTTAACCGGTTACGTACAAATATTATTTATTGATAAACCCAAACAAATGTATAATGATCAAATCAACACAAAGATAGCCTGTATACAATCCTGTATGAATATTGAAATTAATGATGAATTTCGAATACCAGGGTCTTTGTCAGGAAAAGGTGTTCTTGTAGCAATCCTTGATTCCGGTCTTGATTTTGGAAACAGTAATTTTATCGAAGAAGACGGACAAAGCAAAGTGTTGTATTACTGGGATCAGAATGTTGACGGAAAGGCACCTTTTTCTTATGGCTTTGGGACGGAATATACTGCAAACGAGATAAATGCCCCCGGTTTTGTAAAAAATAATGATGAAAGCGGTCATGGAACTGCGGTAGCTTCGATTGTTGCCCAATGCGCAAACGAGGTTTCATTTGTTATTGTGAAACTAAGGCAGGATGAAAATATCACAGAATGTAAAACGACATCTTTGATATGTGCAATTGACTATGTGATAAGAATAGCAGAACAGTTAAATATGCCACTTGTAATTAATATTAGCTATGGTAATTATTATGGAGATCATGCAGGAAATTCCTTTCTTGAGTCCTATATTGATTCAGTAAGCACAAAATCAAAATTAAGTTTCGTTGTCGGAACCGGCAATGACGGAAATACGAATCGCCACACAAGAATTGATGTGGAAGATTACGAAAGCTACAAGACAAACTTTGTTGTTGAGCAGTATGAAACATCGATTGATCTACAAATCTGGCATAGTTTTCTGGATGATATATCATTTATGCTTGTAACACCCGATGGTATATTATTAGGTCCCTTTACAAGCTATCAGCCAATCGCTGAATTTGAGCTTTTGGATATGAAGATATTAGTAATTGCCGGTTTCCCTTCACAAATTAATGAAAAGCAGGAATTATATATTTCGCTTGTGCCAAAAAATACATATATAACAGCCGGTCAATATACAATCCTAATTAATACAAGAACGGTTATTGACGGAATAATTGATATGTGGCTTCCGCTTGCTAACAGTACAAACTCGAATTCTACATTTTTAACACCAAGTCCCGATGTAACATTGACAATACCTTCATCCGCAAAAAATGTAATCAGTGTCGGAGCCTATGATTTGAGAACCGAACGTTATGCTAATTTTTCAGGACGCGGATTCGATGCAGATGGAAACGTAAAACCGGATGTTTGTGCACCGGGTGTAAATATAGCTGTTAATTTGAATGATGAAACAAAAAACTATGTTACAGGTACGTCTTTTGCAACACCATTTGTGACTGCTGCCGCAGCACTTTTAATGCAGTGGGGTATTGTTTTAAACAATGACCCGTTTTTGTTTGGACAAAAGCTAAAAATCTATTTAATCAAAGGGGCAAGACCTTTAATTGGTGATGCTGTTATTCCAAACTCTAAAACCGGATATGGAGCAATATGTGTGGAAGATAGTCTGAAACTGTAATTTTTTATTGCATGGACAGGCAAAAAAATTATATAATAAAAGATAAATTAGCAAAATGGAGAAAGCACATATGAAGAATATTGTTTTAGGTATTCTTGCACATGTTGATGCAGGAAAAACAACACTTTCTGAATCAATTTTATATAATACCGGTGTCAGTAAAAGAATGGGGCGTGTTGACAACCATGACACTGTGCTTGATCATGATGCGTTTGAACGTAGCAGAGGAATCACAATCTTTTCAAAACAGGCACGCTTTTTCCTTCAAGAATATAATGTATCTTTGCTTGATACACCCGGTCATGTTGATTTTTCTGCCGAAATGGAAAGAACTTTGCAGGTGCTTGATTATGCGATAGTCGTTATTAGTGCATCCGATGGTGTGACAGGGCATACAAAGACTCTTTGGAATTTATTACGACAATATGAAATTCCTGCTTTTATTTTTGTAAACAAAATGGATCAGCCGGGCAGTGACAGGGATGCGGTGCTTAACCAATTACAAAAAGAATTAAGTGACGGATGTGTTTGCTTTGCAGATATTTCGGGTGAAAATGTTGAACACTGTTACGAGGACATTAGTATCCTTTCTCAAGACGAAACTATACTTGAGCAGTATCTTGAATGCGGAGCAATTGATGATGAAAAAATCAAAGCCTGTATTGCCAACAGGCGAATATTCCCATGCTATTTCGGCTCCGCACTCAAAAATCAAGGAGTGGACACTTTGCTGCATGGTTTAGAGAAGTGGATGCGTGCAAAGGAATATAATCCGGAATTTGGTGCAAAAATATATAAGATTACAAGGGATGATAACGGTAATCGACTGACGCATCTTAAAGTTACGGGAGGAACGCTGTCGGTTAAGGATTGCATTTTTAAAGATGAAAAGGTTCATCAGATTCGCATATATCATGGTGAAAAATACGAAACCTGTCAAACGGTAGATGCAGGAGCAATCTGTGCAGTTACAGGCCTTATCAACACTTATGCCGGACAAGGACTTGGCATCGAACAGGATACAGGGATGAAGCTTTATGCTCCGATTATGACATACCGGCTTCTTTTACCGAAAGATGTTTCTGCAAGACAGATTTATCTGAATATGAAGCAGCTTGTCGAGGAGATGCCTGAACTTTCGTTGGAATGGAATGAGAATACAGAAATGATTCACGTTTCTCTTATGGGACAGGTGCAAACAGAAATATTAACCGAACTAATCAAACGTCGTTTCGGTTATGTTTTGGATTTTGATATGGGCAGTATTACTTACATGGAGACGATAAAAGCACCCGTTATCGGTGTAGGACATTTTGAACCGTTAAGACATTATGCAGAGGTGCATCTACTTCTTGAACCGCAAGATGCAGGCTCCGGGATTGTAGTAGACAGTAATTGCAGTGTTGATGTTTTGGATAAGAATTGGCAAAGACTAATTATGACGCATTTGCTTGAGAAAAGTCATGTCGGTGTGCTTACAGGCTCGAAACTCACGGATGTTCGTATCACGGTAATCAATGGCAGAGCTCACCAAAAGCACACGGAGGGTGGCGATTTCAGGCAGGCAACTTACCGGGCTGTCAGACAAGGTCTTATGCAGGCTGAAACAATTTTATTAGAGCCGTATTATAATTTTGTTATTGATGTTCCGGCTGAAATGATTGGTAAGGTTATGACCGATATTGATAATATGTTTGGCAAGGTTTTAGAACCGCGCATTGAAGATGATTGGGCATATTTGTCCGGATATGGACCGGTTTATACCTTGCGCAACTACCAGAAAAATTTAGATGCTTATACACACGGCAAAGGCTCCATGTATGTTACCGTAAGAGGGTATGAGCCATGTCATAATCAGGAAGAGATTGTAGAAACCATGGGATACAAGCCTGATGAGGATTTGCGCAATCCGTCAGCATCTGTATTTTGTGCACATGGCTCGGGATATCTTGTTCCATGGTATGAAGTGTTTGATAATATGCATGTTCAGGATGAAAACGAGAAAACTTCGATTGACGATTTCACGCGTCCAAAAGGAAATGCTTTTGATTATTCCATAGATATTGAAGAAATTGATCAGATTTTATCAAGAACGTTTCTGGCGAATCGTAAAAAAGAAAAGCATCCATACCAAAAAAAGAAAACAGAATTACCATCTTATTCCCATGTAAATTCAATTTCCCCAAAGGACAAACTTTTGATTGTGGATGGTTATAATGTCGTTTTTGCATGGGATGAACTAAAGACTCTTGCCGAACAAAATATTGATTCGGCAAAGGATCGTTTGATTCAAATATTATCGAATTATCGAGGTATAATTGACAAAAACATTCTTTTGGTATTTGACGGATATAAACGAAAAGGCAATTCCGGGAGTACTGTTGTACAGGAGAATATAACTGTGGTTCATACAAAGAAAGATGTTACAGCAGACCAATATATCGAAAAATTCTCTCATGAGAACAGGAATAAATATAGTATTACGGTAGCTACATCGGATGGAATGATTCAGCAAATTGTACGAGGCGCAAACGGAAATATTGTATCATCAAGAGAATTGCTTTTGCAAATCGAAGCAGCAGCAAAAGAATTGCGAGAAACTTATGATATAGAAACAATATAACAGAATATCATTTTTTTCAAGTATAAAATGGTAAAATATAATAATTATTTAGGAGGATAAAGAAATGGCAGTTATTCAGTTAACAAACGAAACATTTGAGACGGAGGTATTGAAGGCAGATAAGCCTTGTCTGGTTGATTTTTATGCAGACTGGTGCGGACCATGTAAAATGCTTGCACCGATCGTTGAAGAAATCGCAAATACAAATAACGATATAAAAGTTTGCAAAGTCAATATTGATGAGTTTCCGCAGCTTGCAATGGATTACAAGATTATGAATATTCCTGCTTTACTTGCATTCAAGGATGGTGAATTATTCGATCGTTCGATTGGTGTTGTCAGCAAAGAAGAGATTTTAGATTTATTTCAAGCATAAAATACAAGAGATTGTTGTGCATTGGTTGTTTTTTCTTGTATTTTGTGGTATTGTTGTATGTGACAAAATTTACATTCAAAAATATGAATTTGATGAAACATAGTTATTATCTATTGTTTCGTTTCATAAAAATGCGGAGGAATTAATATGAGAAATTACGCAACACAGATGGAAGCGGCAAGAAAGAATATCGTTACAGATGAGCTTCGTATCGTTGCTAAAAAAGAACATATGACTGTGGAGGAGCTTTTGCCGCTTGTCGCAGCAGGAAAGGTCGTTATTTGTGCAAACAAAAATCACAAATGTATTAATCCTGAAGGAGTTGGCTCTATGCTTTCCACCAAGATTAACGTTAATCTTGGTGTTTCCAGAGATTGTAAGGATTACGACATTGAGATGAAAAAGGTAATGGAAGCGGTAGATTTGGGTGCACATGCAATTATGGATTTATCTTCACATGGTGATACAGAGCCTTTCCGAAAGAAACTCACATCAGAGTGTCCTGCTATGATCGGTACTGTGCCGGTATATGATTCAGTTATCCATTATCAGAGAGAGCTTGCGACTCTTACAGCACAGGATTTCATTGATGTTGTTCGTTTGCACGCAGAAAATGGTGTTGATTTTGTTACGCTTCATTGCGGTATCACACGAAAAACAATCGATCAGATTAAGAATCATAAACGGAAAATGAACATTGTTTCAAGAGGCGGTTCGCTTGTTTTTGCCTGGATGACCATGACAGGTAATGAGAATCCGTTTTACGAGTATTATGATGAAATATTAGAAATTTGCAGAGCGTATGATGTTACGATTTCGCTTGGTGATGCTTGTAGACCAGGTTGTCTGGCTGATGCAACAGATGTTTGTCAGATTGAAGAGTTAATTCGATTAGGAGAGCTTACAAAGCGTGCATGGGAAAAAGATGTTCAGGTTATGGTTGAAGGTCCCGGACATGTTCCTATGGATCAGATTGCTGCGAATATGAAAGTTCAGCAGACAATCTGTATGGGGGCTCCGTTTTATGTGTTAGGACCTCTTGTGACTGATATCGCTCCGGGATATGACCATATTACTGCAGCAATCGGCGGAGCAATTGCTGCGCAGGCAGGTGCTGCATTTTTGTGTTATGTCACACCGGCAGAGCATCTTGCGTTGCCGAATGTAGATGATGTCAAACAAGGAATCATCGCATCGAAAATTGCTGCACACGCTGCTGATATTGCGAAAGGGGTACGTGGTGCCAGAGATATCGATGATAAGATGGCGGATGCCAGACGGAATTTAGATTGGGAAGGTCAGTGGGCTTGTGCACTTGATCCTGATACAGCAAAGGCAATCCGTGAAGATCGTAGTCCGGAACACGAGGATACATGTTCAATGTGCGGCAAGTTTTGTGCTGTTCGAAGCATGAACAAAGCGCTTGCCGGTGAATATATTGATATTTTATAAATTGCAACTGATAAATGAAGTAAAGGGGGCTGCAGAATGGATTTTCGCGCATTGTGGTTACGCACAAAGAAAAAAGTTAAAAAGACATGGAAAAAAGTGAAACGTTGGTTCAAAAAATACATACGTCTTTTGGTTCGTCATACAAAGGCGAAGGATTATAGTGTTCTAATTTATACAATCGGTGCGGTCATAGGTATCGTTTTGGCATTTGTTCTGGTTGGAAAACTTTTTTCTGCAATTACACATATTGGTAAGGGGAATGATGAAGAAATCACAATTAGTACACCTGCTGATGCTATATCAACAACAGAAGATCCAAAAGCAATCATGGCAGATAAATGCCGTTCGATTTACGACAAGAACAAAGAATATATGATGCTTGTCAATCGAACACATGCGGTTCCAAGTGGTTATTCTTTTGAACATCATACTTTGAATTGCGGACTTGATGTTGACGAGCGGTGTTATGAGGACTTGAAGGCTATGCTCACTGCATTAAATAACGAAAATATGTATTATACCATTGTTACGGCTTATCGTTCGACTGAGACACAGCAGGCAATTGTTGATAGTAAGGTTGCTTCGTATGTCGGACAAGGTATGTCTGAGGCGGATGCATATAATAAGGCTCTAGAGACAGCGGCTCCGGTTGGCTGCAGTGAACACGAATCCGGTCTTGCCCTTGATATTGCACCGGAAGGTGTTTACAATCTAGAAGTATCAATTGAGGAAGATGATTCAAACAAATGGTTAAATGAGCATTGCTATGAGTATGGATTTATTCCTCGTTATCAAAAGGATAAGGAAGCTATAACGGGCTTTTCGTATGAGCCATGGCATTTTAGATATGTTGGCAAAGAAGCCGCACAGTTTTTAAAGGATAATGATTTAACATTAGAAGAATTTTATGATTATTTAGAGTACTAACAGGAGAAAACAATGAAAGAGCGCAAGCAGCAGCTAAGCAAGCCTTTAAATAGACCATACAGAAAGAATACACGCCGTTATCGATTGATAATGATGTACATAAACATGTTTTTTGTGTTGTTTATTGCAGCTTTTATTGTTGTAGGAATCCTGTTTACTTTTACGGGCAAGCGAAAATATCATGATGAAGGTGTGTCATATTATCGTTCGGGCGAGTATGAGCTTGCAATTAACTCTTTTAAAAAATCACTCGGTAAGGATCAATGGTTTTCTGAAAAACTTGATGTTGATACTATGATGTATACAGCCGATTGTTATATGCAGCTTGGTGATTTTGATTCTGCACTTACAATATATGAGGGCATAAAAACAAATTATGCAAAGAAAAATTATGATGACCGACAGCTCGATAAATGTATAAGTATGGTAAATGCGCTTATTTCCTTTGAGAATGGCGATTATTCTTATGCTGTTACAAAAGCAATCGCAAATGCAGTTGAAAATGATCATCCGGAATTGAATCTTTATCTGGCAGCATGTTATGAACAAAACGGAGATTTGGATTCTATGTATAATGCCTACAATGCATACGAAGCAGCATTTGGAAAGAATGCATATCTTTGTAACCGTTATGCTACATATTACGTCGAAAAGCGTGAATATAACCGGGCGCTTGATTATGTTAATGATGGACTTTCGTTTGATGATCCGGAATTTAATGACGGGTTATTAAGACTTCGTATACGATGTTTGTCTTGTCTAGGTGAGTATGACAAAGCTTATGAATATGCAAAAGAATACGTAAAATCACATCCGAATGATGCGGAAGCGAAGGAAAACCTGATGTTTCTTGCGACTCGTGTAACAACAGATGACACTACCGTCTATGAGTTGTATTACGGAGTACCGGGTGCTGACAACGAGAATAAGGGTAATCTTGAAAAACAAGAAAATTAATATAAGGATTTCGAATCATGATTTCAAATGATCCAATTATTGAAAAAACAATATTATTTGCTGCTGATTTGGATGACGGACAGCAGGTAAATGACAATTTAGACGAGTTGGAAGAACTTGTAAAAACAGCAGGTGCAGTCGTTGTCGGGCGACTGATTCAAAAGAAGGAACGAATTGACAACGCGACCTATCTTGGTTCCGGCAAGGTGGAAGAATTAGCCTTGCTCGTAGAAGAATTGGGAGCTACAACAATCGTTTGTGATGATGAATTAAGTCCGATGCAGCTTACAAACCTCGGTCAGGCAATCAGTGCAAATGTCCTGGATCGAACTATGGTTATTCTTGATATTTTCGCCGGCCGTGCAAATACACGCGAAGGTAAAATTCAGGTCGAGCTTGCACAGTTAAAGTATCGTTCATCTCGTCTGATTGGTATGCGTAGTTCTATGTCAAGACTCGGTGGCGGGATTGGAACGAGAGGACCGGGAGAAAAGAAGCTCGAGATTGACCGTCGTTTGATCAGAGATCGGATTGCACAGTTAAATCGGGAATTAGAAGATGTAAAACAACATCGTGATACAATGCGAAAGCAGCGAATGGAAGGGAAATTGCCGATTGTTTCCATTGTCGGCTATACCAATGCAGGAAAATCAACCTTACTTAATCATTTGACTGACGCAGGCGTATTAGAAGAGGATAAGCTTTTTGCAACGCTTGATCCGACTTCACGTAATTTAAAGCTTAATTCCGGTCAGGAAATTATTATTACGGATACTGTTGGATTCATAAAAAAGCTTCCGCATCATTTGATAAATGCATTTCGTTCAACGTTAGAGGAGGCAAAATATGCGGATGTTATCTTGCATGTTGTTGATGTATCAAATCCGCATGCGGACGAACAAATTCTTGTCGTTTACGAGACTTTACGAAGCCTAGGCGTGAATGATAAGCCGATTGTAACAGCTATGAACAAGATTGATAAGGTGGATGATATTCCAATCATAAAGGACTTATCTGCTGACATTGTTGTTTCGATTTCTGCAAAGAAAGAATTGGGTTTTGAGCATTTGTCAGATGCTTTGACTGAAATAATAAATAAGACACGAAAATATATTGAACAATTAATTCCATATACAGATGCAGGTATTATAAGCCGGATTCATAAATCAGGCACGATTCTTGAAGAGGACTATCGAGAGGATGGTATATTTATTCGTGCATATGTTGATGCAAGTATAGGGATTGACTAGTTTTTGGAGGATAAACATGAAACTTCCTGTTGCTTTTGAAGAACAGATGCGCAAGTTACTAAAAGATGAATATGATACTTATGCAGCATGTTTCGATATGCCTATGCATCATGGACTTCGTGTAAATACAAAGAAGATTTCAATCGAAGAATTCCTGAAGATTTCTCCCTTTTCCTTAAAACCTGTACCTTGGTGTCCGAATGGGTTTTATTATGATCCAACAGTTGATCAACCATCAAAACATCCATTTTATTATGCGGGTTTATATTATATTCAAGAGCCGAGTGCGATGACACCGGCTTGTGTACTTCCGATTAACCCGGGGGATCGCGTGCTTGATATTTGTGCTGCACCCGGAGGAAAATCAACGGAGCTTGCAGCAAAATTAGCGGGTACGGGTGTTCTTGTTTCAAATGATATCAGTGCATCCCGTGCAAAGGCACTTCTTAAGAATATTGAATTATTTGGTGTATATAATTCCCTTATTACAACGGAACCGCCCTATAAGCTTGCAGAACGATTTCCACATTATTTCGATAAAATACTGATTGATGCTCCGTGTTCCGGAGAGGGTATGTTTCGCAAGTCCTATTCTATGGTTACAGCTTGGGAAAACAACGGAAATCAATTGTTTGCAGATTTGCAGCGTCAGATTTTGACAGAGGCAGTAAAGATGTTAAAGCCGGGTGGTACACTGCTTTATTCAACCTGTACATTTTCACCTCTTGAAAACGAAAAATCGATTGAATATTTACTGTCGCTTGATCCTACGATTCATATTGCGTCTTTTGAAAAATATGAATTGTTTGACGACGGTCATCCGGAATGGTCAGACACCGGCGACGAAGAATTACGGAAATGTGCCCGTTTATGGCCACATCGCTTAGAAGGGGAAGGACATTTTGTTACGCTATGTTCGAAGGATGGCGATGCAAGTAATCAATATAATCATGGTGACTATCCGATTAAAAGCGGAAAGCTTGCTCCTGAAATAGAGGAATTCTTCCGTAATTTTAATCATCGTTTTGATCCGTCTCGTTTTGAAATGGCTGGAGAAAAATTATATTATATTCCCAAGGATTTTCCATCCGTTCGAGGACTTCGGATTCTTCGTTGCGGTTTGTTCCTCGGAGAACTTAAGAAAAAACGCTTTGAGCCAAGTCAGGCTTTGGCTATGGCACTTACCATGGACGAGTATTCGAATGTCGCGAATCTTGAAGCGGATGATATTCGTGTTATCAAGTACCTAAAAGGAGAGACAATTGATGTGGATGGTGAAAATGGATATGTTCTTGTATGTGTAGCCGGATATCCGCTTGGTTGGGGAAAACGAACGAACGGCAGTATTAAAAATAAATACTTAGCCGGTTGGAGACTGATGTCATAAGGAGACTTTTATGTTACTGAAAAAACAAAAGGGTGAATATGGATATTTGACAGCGTACAGACGTCAAAAACTCATGATTACGTTAATTTTAGCATGTATGATAGCAGCTGTCATTCTCGGCACGATTATTATGTTTGGAGACACAGGCCGTGTCATGATTGTGTTTGCTATTTTACTTGCTTTGCCATTTGCTAAATTTTTGATTGCCTGGATTGTATGTTCAAAATTTGTTCCATTTGATAAGAAACAATATCATGATTTTACAGCGAAATTGGATGACAATGCTTCGCTGAAGGATTCTTTGTATTATGATGTTGTTGTATCGCAATACGAAGGAATGCTTTTTTTCCAAAGTATTTGTGTGCGTAATGGACGCATCTATGCGCTTGCATTTGAAAGTAAAGGTTCCGTAACGGGCAAAAAATATAAAAGATGGATTGAGTCATGTATAAAAGATGCAAAAGAGCCATATCCGGTTGTAATATTTGATTCTGTAGATGCTTATATCAAAAAAATAAAATCGATTTCTGCACCTACGGACCAGACAGCAAGAATGGACAAATATATTGCACAAAAAGTATTAGATACATGTGTATAAATGAAGTAGGTGGTCACATGGTTTCATTGAATGTTACAAAACAACAGGCAGGACAAAAGCTCCATAATTACGTTTTGAAATACTTAAATGCAGCACCTGCTTCTTTTGTATACAAAATGCTTCGTAAAAAAAATATAGTATTAAATGACAAAAAAGCAAAGGGTGATGAGGTTTTGCAGGAGGGTGATAGGATAACCCTTTATCTAGCGGATGATACTGTTGCAAAATTTCGAAATGCCGCTGATTGTTTTGGAAGAGAAGTACAAAAAAACAACATTCATCTAAAAATACTATATCAAAATGATGATATATTAGTTGTTCATAAGCCGGTAGGTGTGCTTTCTCAAAAAGCAAAGCAAGATGATTATTCAATCAATGAGCAGATTGTTGATTATTGCCTGGCAAATAATATTGTAACCAAACAGACGCTTTTAGCATTTCGTCCTTCCGTATGTAATCGTTTGGACAGAAATACATCAGGTATTATCCTTGCAGGCATTTCAATGGCCGGTAGTCAGCATTTATCATGTATATTAAAATCAAGAACCGTTGACAAATATTACTATACAATTGTAAATGGCAATTTAAATCAATCAATTCACGATATTGCTTATATCAGTAAAGATAAATCTAAGAATATGTCCAAGGTGACTAAGACAAAAACGGACGGATTTACAAAGATTGAAACTTATTTTGAACCATTACAAACAATCAACAATTATACTCTTATCAAAGTTAAGCTTATCACAGGTAAGTCCCATCAGATTCGTGCGCATTTATCCTATCTCGGATATCCGATTATTGGTGATCAAAGATATGGCGACGACCGGATAAACAAAAGACTATGCAAGGAATTTAAACTTAAAAACCAATTGTTACATGCCGGATTGATAATAATACACAAGGATGATTTTTTTGAAGAAATAAGAATAAACGATCCTTTTCCGGCGCAGTTTATTAAAATAATGGATATGATAGGATTTGATTATGGCGACATGGAATTCGAGAGGTCTTAGAGGTTCGACTTTAGAAGAATTAATCAACATTACAAATGAATTATATCGAGAAAAAAAGCTTGGACTGGTACAAAAGATTCCGACTCCGATTACGCCGGTAAAAATCGACAAAGCGAGTGGTCAAATATCGCTTGCATATTTTGAGAAGGATTCAACGGTAGATTATATTGGGGTTGTTCAAGGCGTACCGATTTGCTTTGATGCAAAGGAATGTGCTTTAGATACATATTCGTTAAGGAATATCCATGAGCATCAAATTGCATTTATGGAGGAATATGAACAACAAAACGGAATAAGCTTTTTAATTATTATGTTTGCACATCGAAATGAGTTTTATTATATGCGGTTTTCAGAATTGAAATATTATTTAGAACGCGTAAAAGAAGGGCATGCGAAAAATTTTAAATACGACGAGCTTAACCCGAAATATTTTATTCGTCAGGAATCAGGTGCTCCTGTTCATTATTTACGTGGGTTACAAATCGATTTGCAAGAAAGGCAGGGATAATATGTTTGATTTTTATCGAGTGAGTGCTGCAGTACCGGATCTTAAGGTGGCAGATGTTTCTTACAACAAGGATCAAATGATTCGAAAAATAAATGAGGCAAAAGAAAATAAGGCGAATGTTATTGTTTTTCCTGAACTTTCATTGACCGGCTACACATGTGGTGATTTGTTTTTTCAGCAAACACTACTTGCCAATGTAAGAGCGGCTATTACTGATATTACAGAACAGACAAAAGAAGATGATATCATTATTACATTTGGTGCACCTCTTAATATTAATAATCAGCTATACAATACGGCAATTACAATTTATCACGGCATTCTTTGGGGAGTATCAGTCAAAACATTTTTACCAAACTACAATGAATTTTACGAAAAACGCTGGTTTAGTCCTGCAAATACGCTTGATTGTACAGAACTTGCAGCAAGTGAAATCTATGATGTTGTTGATGATTATGTAGTGTCGATAGGTAATAATCTTATTTTTAACATTCCGGGCAAATTCAAAATAGGTATAGAGCTTTGTGAAGATGTATGGGCACCTGTTACACCGTCAGAGTTTTCTTCCATGGCAGGTGCTGAACTTATCTTAAATCTTTCTGCGAGCAATGACACAATTGGAAAGAGAGAGTATCGCCATGATTTGATTAAGAGCAAATCAGCATCACTTCGATGCGCTTATGTATATGTTTCTTCCGGTACGGGTGAAAGCTCCACCGATCTTGTATTTTCCGGACACACAATTTTTGCTGAAAACGGAAGAGTAATGAAAGAAAATGAATCTATTACAGATAATGATTATTTGTTGACTTGTGATTTTGATTTTGGTCGTATAAAAAGTGATCGAATAAAGGGAAAAACTTTTATTGATACTTACAATGTATACGGAAAATTAGTTCCGCATTGTGAGATTGTCTTAAATGATACAGAGGCAATTTCATCATCGGATGCGTCTTTCTATAATATATCTGCAAATCCTTTTATTCCATCAACGGAAAGCAAGAGATTAAGCAGATGCAAGAATATTTTCATGATGCAGGTATCAGGACTTGCAAAACGACTTTCGGTTACAGGAAGTAAAATGGTTGTCGGCGTTTCCGGTGGTATGGATTCAACGCTTGCTCTTCTTGTTGCTGCACAGACATTAAAGAAAATGAATCGTCCGATGACAGATCTTGTTGGAATTACGATGCCTGCCTTCGGAACAACGAATCGAACCTACACAAATTCTCTTAAATTAATGGAAACACTTGGCATTTCAACAAAAACGATACCAATTAAGGAAGCATGTGAATTACATTATCGTGATATAGGACATGATATTCAGGTAAAAGATGTTACATTTGAAAATGTTCAGGCAAGAGAGCGTACACAGGTACTTATGGATTATGCAAATCAGATCAATGCTATTGTAGTTGGAACCGGTGACCTTTCTGAACTTGCACTTGGCTGGTGTACTTACAATGCAGATCAAATGAGTATGTATGGCGTAAATGCAAGCATTCCAAAAACACTTGTGAAGTGGTTGATTGACAGTGTAATAAAATATGATATTTTTCCGGAGAGTAGCGAAGTCCTAAAGGATATTATTGATACGCCGATTAGTCCTGAGTTATTGCCGCCGGATAAAGATGGCAATATTTCCCAGAGGACAGAAGATGTGGTAGGACCTTATGAACTTCATGATTTTTATTTGTATTACATGATGCGTTTTGGTTTTTGTCCAAGCAAAATTTATGCTATGGCAAAAATTGCTTTTCAAGGAAAATATGATAATGAAACGATTAAAAAGTGGATGAAAACATTTTATCGCAGATTCTTTACACAACAATTCAAACGCAGCTGTATGCCGGATGGAGTTAAGGTAGGTAGTGTATGTCTGTCACCGAGAGGGGATTGGAGAATGCCAAGTGATGCAAATTATGAGCTTTGGTTAAAAGAAATTGATACTTTAGATTCATAATCAGAAAGAAATGCTGCATCAGCAATTCTTTTGATTGCACTGCCGGCAGGGCTTCACGCCACAAGACCGCGGCAAACAATAAACAGAGCCATCCAAAAGAATGTTATCTTTGGATGGCTCTTGAGGTATGGTAGGGAATATATTAAGGTGCTGCATAATATGGTACAACAAGAGTAGCGCCATAATATATTTTGTCACTTGATAAGTTATTGATGCTCTTTACTTCAGCAATGTATTGGTCGATTGAATTGTATTCATCTGTAATGTAGGAGTCTGCAATAGACCATAGTGTATCATTTGCTTCAATATTGATGCATGTATAATATTTCACATTGTGTGTTGCAGCACCTGCTTTACGAACAGAACCAAACATAAAAATACCGAGAAACATAAAAGCAATAGTAGCTGCAATGATTATATTACTATGTTTGTGAATAAAGGAAATAACTGTGTGTTTCATAAAAGACCCTCCCATAACTTAATATCATATCAACGAACAACTGTTCGGTATGTTTGTATTATATCGAATAAATGTTCGGGTGTCAATACTTTTTTCGAATAAATGTTCGATTTCTTTTGGCGGATGTTTTAATAGGTGATTTAATTTACAATCGTTGCTATATTTGCGAA
>SAMEA3663026__coassemble_216_pt1 | contig 97001 bp, 83 predicted proteins | sample SAMEA3663026__metabat2_low_PE_012 | metagenome-assembled genome bin SAMEA3663026 (sample SAMEA3663026) | pig gut metagenome | biome: pig gut; feature: pig-associated habitat; material: faeces | place: France | collected 2012
GCGTCGATCGACGCCTTTGGTGCGATAATAATCCGCTTTCGCCTCATACATACGCGCATCTGCTTTTTTTGCAAGCTCCTCAACCGATGCATCCGGAAATTCTTTGCGCGATGCATAGCCATAGGATATCGCAATCGAATCCACATAATGTCCACTCCAGGTATTATAGGCTCTTTCAAAATTATCCATGATACGCGGCAGCACTTCACTGTCCGCGCGAATCATTGCCACAAATTCATCGCCCCCGATTCGATAGAGTTTTCCGTAATTTGCGAATATCTCCTTCATGCACGTTGTAGCACCGACAATAGCTTCATCCCCGGCCACATGACCATATGTATCATTCACATACTTAAGCCCGTTCAAATCCAGGGAAACAAATACAAAATCATCCTCCGGTAAAACGAATGCATAAGAACTTAAATCCTCCTCATAAGCTGTACGATTCAAAAATCTTGTAAGCTTATCTGTATTGGATTTCAGGAGAAGTTCCTCCTCTCTGCGTTTCTCCTCTTCAATTACCTGGGATGTAAACAGAACCTGCTTTGGATAATCATTTTCGTCACGGCTAACAATAATAAACGAAACACGAATCCATCCGTATTGAAGACTTACAAACTCTTCTGTAATAATCGTCTTACTGCGCAATCTCTCACATACGCTTTCAAAATCAATAAAATCAAGCATTCGCTCTTTATAATCCGGATTTACCGTATTATTGATTTTGTCTCGTATGAGCTGTTGTGCATTTTTGACATGAACAGTATCCTGACCTTTATTTACTACGGAAAAATCAATGAGCTCATCTGCATCAAAATCAATCAGATGCATAGATAAATAAATATTCGCAGCAGAAAACAAAATCTCCAGCTGTTTCTTTGTTCGAAGCTGTTCTCTTTCGAAGGCCTGCTGTGTCAGAATCTTTTCATTCACATCAACCAGCACACCAAAAAATGTTATTCCCGGTATCCCCTCACGCTTGCAGGCTTTACCGATTCCGCGAAACCATCTGTAAGCTCCGTCAGCTGTTTTGATTCGATATTCCTGATCAAAGATTGTATCGCCTGTCGGATCGGAAATTGTCGCAAGTAAAGCTTGATATGTGCGGTCTTTATCTTCCTCATGAATCAACTCAAATATTTCTTCAATTGTTGGATTTTTATCGGATTCAATGCCAATCATCGCCTTGAAAGCATCATTATAGGTAGACTCTAAAACTTCATTGTCTTCATTCACACAAAAACTCCATAGTGATGAACCAAGAATTTCCTGAATACTCTCAACGATTAATCTTTCATATTCCAAATCCTCTTTCAATTGTCTCAATTGTTCGAATTCTTTTTGCCTTTTTTCTGAAACAGTGCGAATCAGAAAAAGCACATGATGAAGCTTTCCGTCATCCAGACGATCAACAACTACAAAAAACGCCTCGGACCATCCGGAAACAATACCCTCGTATTCACAAGATATGAACTCCTTATCCTTCATACGTTCGTCCAACGTATCAATGTCCGTAAATTCGGCAATCATAGCTTTGTATTCCGGACGTACAAGCTGCTCGCTCATAATTCGCATAGTCTGTCGCAAATTTCCCTGCTCACCAATTGTAGAATGCACCTTTAACACATCGGAATGCAGTTCACAAAATGTATTATCCGGCAAATCAAAGAAATAGGATGCATAATACAGCTTCGACATCGCACGAATCGCATCATTATTCAGTATTATTTTTTCATATTCATGCTTTGGCTGCATTGTAAAACTCCTCTTCCATCCGTCAATAGGCCATACAACCATATAGTATCATATTCGACAAAAAAAGTCATCCGACAGAATCAGCTTTTATCATATTTTATTAAATTTTAACTGTTTTCACGTTGCTCTATAGTAAGAAGCTCCTGTTCATAGTCAAAAATCGCTTTTTTTGCAGCTCGTATTTTCATCTGGCAGCTTTCGAGCCCGCGCAAAAATGCATAATCCTTGTATTGCGTTGGATCTTGTTCAAAATTATAGGACAATATTGTATATTTGTACTTACTCTGATACAGAACCCAAAATACAATGATGATAATATAGGCACTGATTCCCAGTATGGCATCCGTCTTTCCGCCTGGAATGATTTGCAATAAATAGATTAAAATCAAGCCGATTGCAAATTGTATAATAACAATTTTAACCCTTTTATATTCTATTTCCAAATCATGAAGATAATTCTCAGATTGTGTTATTTTGTTTTTTTCTTCCTGAATCTTTTGATTTAGCATGTCAATATGCTTTTGTTTTTCACGTTCCCGTTCCATTATGACTTCTTCCGTATCGTCCGAAGCCGTGCGAATCGATAACTTTGTTTTGACGGTTTCATTATTTGTAATTATCGCATTTTGTTCCTTTGATAGCTTGGCAAGCTCAATCTCTTTGCTTTGAATCTGAACATCCAATTCGTTTTTTTGGCGCATTAAATCATTATATTTTTCTTTTGCTTTTTTCGAATCTGCCTCATACACATTATGCTTACCGCCCGGAACGAGTGATTGTGTCAATGATATAACTTTTATCCATCCAATCACACACGGCACAAGTAAAAAAATAGACAGAAGCGTAATCGGCCATTTCTTAAATGCAAGCTCCTTCGCACAAGCAGTAACATCCAGCAATTGAATGAATGAAAGAATGTTCATCAGGATAAAAATCGAAAGCGGAATCAAAATCAGACAGAAAAGACGCAATCGCACCTTTGCCGCGTCTATACGTGATTGAATTCTGCTTTCAAAATACAATTCATTGTCCATTTCAAAAAAGCAAAATTGTCGCCGGGAACGTAATTGGAACAGTTCTTCCGCCAAACGATCCTTATCTGCAATTTGATAATTCGATTGATTTAGCTTCATAGCCTTCCCTCATTTCCATTCCCGGCGTTTTCTTACATCCTTGTTAAATTATTTGTAAAGTTCTCTCTTATCAATGACTCTCTTTGCTTTTCCTTCGCTACGCTCGATTGTTTTTGGTTCAACAACTTTAACGTTAACCTTAATTCCAAGCATTGATTTAAGACCTGCAACAATTTCAGCTTCTCTTGCTGCAACTGTCTTGTCATTTGCCTCAACCATCTCCGGTGTAAGCTCTACCTGAACCTCGATTGTGTCATTGTTGCCGATACGATCTACTACAATCTGGTAGTTCGCCTGGAATCCCTGATTAAGAAGTACTGTCTCAATTTGTGATGGCCATACATTTACACCCTTTACAACCATCATATCATCGCTGCGTCCCATTGGCTTATGCATACGTACGTGCGTACGACCGCATGAACACTTCTTACGTGTTAAGTAGCAAAGATCTCTTGTGCGGTAACGAAGAAGCGGGAACGCCTTCTTTGTGATACATGAGAATACAAGCTCGCCAATTTCGCCCTCCGGAAGAACTTCTCCTGTCTCCGGATTGATGATTTCAGGAATAAAATGATCCTCCTGAATATGCATACCTGCCTGCTCCTCACATTCAAAAGAAACGCCTGGACCTGTAATCTCCGTTAAGCCATAAATATCATATGCCTTAATGCCAAGTGTCTCCTCGATATTGTGACGCATCTCCTCTGTCCAAGGCTCAGCTCCAAAAATACCGGCCTTTAATTTAATCTTATCCTTAAGACCTTTCTCTGTAATTGTCTCACCAAGGTTTGCTGCATAGGATGGTGTACAGCAAAGAATGGTTGAACCGAGGTCCTGCATGAACTGCAACTGACGTTCTGTATTACCTGATGACATCGGAAGTGTCAGGGAACCAACCTTGTGTGAACCACCATTCAGACCCGGACCACCTGTAAACAAGCCATAGCCGTAGCATACATGTACGACGTCTTCCTTTGTACCTCCTGCTGCAACAATTGCTCTTGCACAGCACTCATCCCAAATATCAATATCTCCCTGTGTGTAGAATGCTACAACTCGACGACCTGTTGTACCGCTTGTTGACTGAATCCGTACACACTCAGAAAGAGGTACACCAAGCAATCCGTACGGATACTGATCACGCAAATCGTCCTTCTCAATGAACGGAAGCTTGTGCAAATCCTCGATACCCTTAATATCCTCCGGCTTCACCCCTGCTTCATCCATCTTTCCACGATAAAATTCTACATTGTCATATACGAATTTCACCTGCTCAACAAGTCTCTCACTCTGCAATGCCTGCAACTGCTCCAGTGGCATTGTCTCAATTTCGGGTTGAAAATAATTTCCCATTTAGCTTGCTCCTTTATGTATATTTTTTAGCGCTGACACGCAATAATTACTATTTTCTGCCAAGCAAAAAAGCCTTGTGGTTTAATTCGGCAAATTTTGCAGGTACACATTCATCAATAGCCTGCTCCCATTTTTCGACAGGAATATCAAAATACTTTGACAGTCTGCCCATAAGTACAATATTCACTGCCTTTGAAGAACCTGCCTCCTCTGCGAGTGACAAGCAATCCATGGCATCAACCTTTGCACCGACAGCTTCCATCTTCGCAATCAAATCAGAAGGATATTCCATAGCTCCGGTAATAACCGGCATCGGATCAATCTGCTGTGTATTCACAACAATTCTTCCGTCCTTCTTAAGATATTCAAGATATCTAGCTGCTTCAAGCATCTCAAACGATACAATAAAATCAGCCTCGCCCTTGTCAATAACCGGAGAATATACCTTTTCTCCAAAACGCACATATGTAACAACGCTACCGCCTCTTTGGCTCATTCCATGAACCTCTGAAACCTTTACGTCATATCCTTCTGTTAAAAGTAAGTGGCCGAGAAGTTTGCTGGCAAGCAAGGAACCCTGTCCACCTACACCTACGATCATAATATTTTTAGTCATATCTTCTCACCCTCACTCTCTACTGACTCTGCAACGCATCAAACTTACAAAGCTGCTTACATACTCCACAACCTACACAAAGGGTTGTATCGATTGCAGCCTTTCCATCCTTCATGCTGATAGCCGGACAGCCAAGCTTCATACATGACTTACAGCCTACACACTTTTCTGCGTCGCAACGAAGCGGTTTCTCATGTTTTACATATTTAAGCAATGCACAAGGTCTGCGGCTAATAATTACGGATGGCTCTGCAGCACGAAGTTCTTCCTTGATTACACGGTCACACGCATCCAAATCATAAGGATCAACAACCGTCACACGGTTAAAGCCCATCGCGCGGCAAAGTGCCTCCAAATCAATCTTTCCGGCCGGGTCACCCTTGATGTTGTATCCTGTTGTAGGATTCTGCTGATGACCGGTCATACCTGTAATAGAATTATCCAAAATAATAACGGTTGAATTACTCTGGTTATATGCAATATTTGCAAGTCCCGTCATACCGGAATGCATAAAAGTTGAATCACCGATAACAGCAACTGTATTTCCTTCGCTCTTGCCTTCATTTGCCTTATTAAAGCCGTGGATAGAGCTTATGGAAGCGCCCATACAAAGTGTCATTTCCATTGCATTAAGCGGAGCAACCGCACCTAATGTATAACAGCCGATATCTCCAAGTACTGTGCACTTGTTCTTCTGAAGTGTATAGAACAATCCTCTGTGAGGACATCCTGCACACATGACAGGTGGTCTGTTCGGCAATGTTTCATCCAAACTGCAGCTCTCCGGTTTTGGCAGGCCGAGCTTTTCTGCGATAAGATTCTGTGAAAATTCTCCTTCAATCGGAAGAACATCCTTACCTGTAACCTCCATACCAAGCTGCTTACAATGATTCTCAATAATCGGATCCAATTCCTCAATAATAACAAGCTTATCAACCTTCGATGCAAAATCAAGTATCAGCTTCTCCGGAAGCGGATTAACCAAGCCAAGCTTAAGAATACTTGCATTCTCTCCAAATACTTCCTTCGCATATTGATAGCTTGTTGAGGATGTAATAATACCAAGCTTTGTATCACCCATCTCCACTCTGTTAAACGGACAATTCTCCGCATACTCTGTAAGCTTTCTTGTTCTCTCTTCGACAAATGGGTGTCGTCGGATCGCATTTCCCGGCATCATAACATATTTTGCAATGTTTTTCTCGTATGGCTTCTCCGGTGGTGTAATCCTATCGCTTGTCTCTACAACACTCTGTGAATGTGCAACTCTTGTACACATCTTGACAATAACCGGGGTATCAAATTTCTCTGACATCTCGTATGCAAGCTTTGCAAATTCTATAGCCTCCATAGAATCCGCCGGCTCAACCATAGGAACCTTTGCAGCGATTGCATAATGACGGGAATCCTGCTCGTTCTGAGAGGAATGCATCCCCGGATCATCCGCAACACAAATCAACATACCGGCGTTTACACCTGTGTAAGCGCATGTAAAAAGTGGGTCCGCTGCCACATTCAGTCCCACGTGCTTCATACCGCAAAAGCTACGCTTACCTGCCAAAGCTGCTCCAAATGCAACTTCCATGGCTACCTTCTCGTTTGGCGCCCACTCGCAATATATCTCATCATATTTTGCAGCCTCCTCCGTAACCTCTGTACTTGGTGTCCCCGGATAGCTTGACACTACACTACAGCCCGCCTCATACAAGCCACGTGCAAGTGCCTGATTTCCTAACATTAACTGTTTCATCGTATAACTCCTCTCTATCTTTCATAGCTCGTTAATCCTCTAATATTCGCGACGCCGAAATTATTTTTTTCGACGCAAAAACACACACTGACATTATATCGTATCGCCCCCTCATTTGCAAGAAATTCCAACCGTGTGTTTCTGTCAAGTAATCGTTGGCACGATTCTTACCCGGACGCGTTCTTCACGGTGATGACTCCATTCCGGGACCGCTTCGAAAGCTGGTTGTTCAAGAATTTCACTTTCCTAAGCAACAAAAAAGGACCATCGGTCCTTTTTTCGGTTCTAATTCAGTTCGTCCAAAGTCTTAGAATATGCAGGCAGACATTCTTTCATAAAATCTGCAACCTCCGGCAATTCACAAGCCAGCTTGCGTAACGATGTTTCGGTTGCCTCTTTTGCTTTTACAAATTCTCTGTTTCCCGTCTTCTCCTCTTCAAGACACTTAATCATAGCGGAAAGCTTATCCGCGGCTTTGACTAATTTCCACTCATATGCATGCGTTTCATCCTTAAAAAAGATAGACTGATATTCTGCCTTAATATCTTCCGGAAGCTGTGCTAATAGCTTGTTATTTGCCTCATCCTCGATTGACTTGAAGGCTTCCTTAATACTTGGATTATAATACTTAATCGGTGTCGGCATATCGCCGGTAATGATCTCTGATGCATCATGATACATACCAACCATAGCCGCATGATTTGCATCAAGCTGCTTTCCGTAACGGACATTGCCAATCACGCAAAGTGCATGTGCAATCATGCTTACCTCAAGTGTATGCTCAGACAATGTCTCCGGGCGCGTATTGCGCATAAGCGCCCAGCGTTCAATATATTTCATTCGTGCAACCGTCGCAAAAAAATTAGATTCCACTGCTTCACATCCTCTGTTCTTATTTGTCGCTTGTGCGATCCTCCAGCTTAACATTCATATGTTTTTCGTATAATTTCATAAACTCAGTTCCTGTTAAGTTTTCTTTTTCAATTAATACCTTTGCTATCGCATCCAGTGTGTCTGCATTCTTCTTAAGCATCTTGTATGCCTTCTCATAAGCAGACTTTATCATATTTTTAACTTCTGTATCAACCTTTGTTTCTGTCTCTGAGGAACAGTTAAGAACGCGACGGCGATCAAGGTATTCACCTGTAATTCCTTCAAGCTGAACCATTCCGAACTTGTCTGACATACCATACATTGTAACCATTGTACGAGCAATATTTGTTGCCTTCTCAATATCGTTTGAGGCACCATTTGTCACGGATTCGAATTTCAATTCCTCAGCAGCACGTCCGGCAAGAAGTGTTACAATCTCTTCCTCCATCTCAAGCTTTGTCTCAAGCTGCTTTTCTTCATCCGGTACATTCCATACGAATCCAAGTGCGCCATCTGTACGCGGAATAATTGTAATCTTCTGAATCGGTACCGTATTCTTCTGCATGGCAGATACAAGCGCATGTCCGACCTCATGGTAAGCAACAATCTGCTTTTCCTTTGGACTTAAGAGCTTTGCTTTCTTCTCCTTACCTGCAAAAACAACTTCTACAGAATCAAGCAAATCCTTTTGTCCTACAAACACTCTGCCGTTTCGAACTGCAGCAAGTGCAGCTTCGTTGATGATGTTGGCAAGATCTGCTCCGACTGCCCCTGAGGTTGCAAGTGCAAGTTCTTTGTAATCTACTGTTTCATCCATCTTGACATTCTTTGAATGCACACGAAGAGTATCTATACGTCCTTGTAAATCAGGCTTTGAGACGATAATTCGACGGTCAAAACGTCCCGGACGAAGCAGCGCCTTATCAAGAACCTCCGGACGGTTTGTCGCAGCTAATACAACAATACCTTTGGATGTATCAAAACCATCCATCTCGGAAAGGAGCTGATTTAGTGTCTGCTCACGCTCTGTATCCCCACCGGAGTGTCTCGTATCACGGCTACGACCGATTGCATCAATCTCATCGATAAAGATAATACATGGTGCCATCTGATTTGCCTTCTTGAACAAATCACGAACACGGGATGCACCGACACCGACATACATCTCGACAAATTCAGAACCGGAAAGCGAGAAAAACGGCACATTTGCTTCGCCGGCTACTGCCTTAGCAAGCAGGGTTTTACCGGTTCCGGGAGGTCCCACAAGAAGGGCCCCTCTCGGAAGCTTGGCTCCGATATCAAGATATCGCTGCGGTTTTGCGAGAAAGTCGACCATCTCGGAAAGGGACTCCTTCGCTTCCTCCTGCCCTGCAACATCTGCAAAGGTAACACCGGTTTCCTTCTCAACGTACATCTTTGCATTCGACTTCCCTACGCCGCCCATAATGCCGCCATTTTTCGTTGCTCCTCGCATAATAAGCATCATGAGTAGATAGAACGCAAAAATCATAAAGACATAAGATAAAAGGGACGATAAAATCGCATTCTTTCCTTCATCAACCTCTTCGAATTCCACACCTGCTTCTTCCAAACGGTCAACGATTCGATAATCATCGGTCCTTACAACGATGTACGAAACGTCATTGACTGCACCAATTTCCTGTTTGACAGGTTTAAATGTAATCTCATTCTTGTAAATTTTTACATCCTTTACATTGTCATCCGCAAGCATCTGCAAAAATTCGCTATAGGATATAGTCTCCTGTCCCGCAGACTTAAAGGAACTATATGCCTTCCAGAACAAAAGCGTAAGGATAATCGAAACGATGAATAAAATCAAGGGTGTCGACGGCTTCTTCTTATTGTTGTCGCCTCGATTGCCCTGATTGTTGTTATTGTTACTGTTATTTTGATTGTTATCCATGGATAGTATCTCCAATCATTTATTTAACAAAAGGGCTGTTGCCTAACAACAGCCCCTTTGTTCATCATTATTTGTAAAGTGGATATTTGTCAGTAATAGACTTAACAAGAGCCATTGCCTTATCATTATCCTTGTCAATAACTGCTGCCTTGATTGCATCAGCAATTGTAATCATGTCGTCTTCCTTCGCACCTCTTGTCGTAATAGCAGGTGTACCAAGACGGATACCACTTGTAACAAATGGTGACTTCGGATCATTTGGAACCGTGTTCTTGTTACATGTAATATGTACAGAATCAAGAAGTTTCTCAACTTCCTTACCTGTTAAGTCAAGGTTCTGTAAATCAACAAGCATCAAGTGATTATCTGTACCACCTGATACAATCTTAAATCCGCGCTCTGTAAGTGCTGCAGCAAGTGTGCTTGCATTCTTAACAACCTGCGCCTGATATGCTTTGTATTCATCCGATAGTGCTTCCTTTAAGCAAACTGCCTTGCCGGCAATAACATGCATCAAAGGACCACCCTGGATACCAGGGAATACTGCCTTATTGAAGTTGTATTTCTCATTCACCTCATTGCTTGATAAAATCATACCACCACGCGGTCCGCGTAATGTCTTATGGGTTGTAGTCGTTGTAACGTGAGCATATGGAATCGGACTCTCATGAACGCCTGCGGCAACAAGACCGGCAATATGAGCCATATCTACCATAAGTACGGCTCCAACCTCGTCAGCAATCTCACGGAAACGCTTGAAATCAATCGCTCTTGCATATGCAGAAGCGCCGGCTACAATCATCTTTGGCTTGCACTCCTTTGCGATGCGAAGTACTTCATCGTAATCAATAAATCCGTCATCATTAACACCATAAGGTACAACGTTAAAATATTTACCGGATAAGTTAACAGGTGAACCATGTGTCAAATGTCCGCCATGTGCAAGGTTCATACCCATAAATGTATCACCCGGCTCCATGATGGCAAAGAATACTGCCATGTTAGCCTGTGCGCCGGAGTGTGGCTGAACGTTAACATATTCACAGCCAAATAACTCCTTTGCTCTTGCGATGGCAAGTTCTTCAACCACATCAACATGCTCGCATCCGCCGTAATATCGCTTGCCCGGGTAACCTTCCGCATATTTGTTTGTAAGCGGACTTCCCATAGCAGCCATTACAGCTTTGGAAACAATATTTTCCGAAGCAATAAGCTCTATATTCTCGTTCTGTCTCGTAATCTCTGCCGTCATTGCAGCTGCAACTTCAGGATCTAATGTCAAAACCTCATTAAAATCGTACATTCATCTATCCCTCCAATATTATTCTAGCATTAAAAATGTGTCCTCTAATTATCGCATAATGGTTTTGTAGTGTCAATATTATTACTTGTGAAAGAAATGTTAATTTTATTCTGTTTGCGTTTCCTCATCCGTTGATTCTTCTGTTTGCTCCGGTTTCTCGTCAAAGGAGTAAATATTCTTTATATCCGTATTCGAGTAGAAATAATGCAAAATATACTTGAAATCGTATCCCTGCTCCGCAAGTACATTTGCACCTGTCTGGCTCACGCCAACACCATTACCAAAGCCACCGCCATGGATCACAAAGCCTCCGTTTTCTTCTGCCACATAATAGTAAGGACTCGGAAGTGAAGTCCAGCCGGTAATCGCCTGTCCATCCTGTCTTACGACCTCCTGATCAACAGGTGTAATGAGATTTCGAATATTCGTCTGTCCTGTTACCCGGATGGTAGCCTCGGTGCCTTCAATCTCAAGTGCCGTGACAACACCGCTTGCAGTTCGTTCCGTCACCTTCACTGCAACAATCTCTCCGAGTGTTTCGATTTCCTGATTCTTGTATTTATCCTCATCAACCTTGACCATAATGCTGTCCGAAGACGCCTTGATTCGATCAAGCAAATTTGTATCGATCGCCTTTTTCATATCAGACTTTGAAAAATAGATTGTCCAACGATAATACGGCTGTTCTGCTTCAAGCACCTCATAACCGAGATTGTTATTCATAAAGCTTCGGAACGTTTCTTCTTCGGAAAGATCTATCAGATTTTTCTCGGATGTCTCAATATAGGACTGTAAATATTCGTATGGAGCTCCTCCCCATATATCTGCATTTGTGCTTGATATACCGGCAGATGCCAAATAGCGAAGCGGAAGAATAATGCTCTCGTTGTAGGATGGCACAATGCCATATGTATCTTTTACAGCAAGGACGGCTGCATCATTCGGTTCAACATTGTTATAAAGCTGACACAGACTGGAATCATCCAAATGTGCATCATACTTTGCAAAGCTCTCGTCTTTTATCTTGTAGTAAGCATATCCTCGCGCGCATATCGCAAGTGTTCGCATTGCTTCGCGTTGATAATTCGAAGGTACCTCACTTGATACAACACTATACAAATACTGTTCAATCGGTATTTCGTTAATAATGTGGAGCACGCCATCCTTTAACACCCGAACCTCGAGTACGCCGGCGTATACAGGATGCCCATATCCGCGCAAAAGACTCGAAACCGTCACCGTCTTGTCATCGTCAAACGGCGCTATGATAAACGTATCTCCTTCCTCACAATCCTCCGCAACAATAGTTACAGATTCCCCTGCCTGATAGGTTGTCTTAACCTCGTCCTTGTTTGTGACGGTAAATGGGTAATCACTCGTAAAGATTGCTCTTCCCATATCATACGATGAATAATTATCATTGCTCAAAATAACCCGGATATTATCACATACAAGATTCTCACGAATAATCGCTGCAATAATGGTATTCTCTTCTTTGACGATATCCACAGAACGATATCCTGCCAAAATCCGCCTACTTGGCTCACATACCGGATCTCCTACCATGTTATAGACCATAAAATCTTCCGGGATATCGTAAACCATTCGTTCATTTATCTCCAGTTTCTCATCGGTCGCTTCTGTAACACGTACTGCATTAACATCCTTCTGCTTTGTGACAGCAACTACACCTGAATTATCAAGCTTAATTGCAACAACCTCACCGGAAGAAATGTCATTTCCCGGATCGTTTGCTGTCGTATACTGCGAAAGCTTCATCGAATGCTGACGGCCATCGAATAAAAATGTACAGGTTGTTTCATCAATGGACAAAAGTAACGCATTCCGGATTGTATATGATGTAATTCCGTAATCATTAATCCGGAACACATGACCATCGCGCGAATATATGTCAATAATTTTGTCGACATATTCTTCCTTAAAATCCGTGTCTACGATATAGGTTTTGCCACCATTCGTAATGCATTTATTGCCTGTTGCCGAATCAACATAATAGTCATATACAAAAAATTCTTCCTTGACAAATCCCTCGATTATGTTGTTATGGGCAATTGTGAGAAGCAGAATATCAAATTGATCCTTTGTTACAAATGCATCGTCACTTGCGTCCTTCACAATATCATCAATCAACGAAAGCGGAAGCTCTGCAATCTCCAGCGACTGATGAAGAAAACCGACTGTAACAATCTCACTTCTGGCCAGAGGATCGATCAGTTTCTCAATCGCCTGTCGTTGTTCCTCTGTTTCCGCAAGATATTTTACATCGTTCATGACATCAGCATATGTATAGTATTCCGCTGTTTGGGAACCTTCAGGATTCTCTTCGACAATCTCGTCTTCCGGTCTACTGTTCCTGCGTTTTGTCTCGTCAACAACAAGCATAATAACTGCCATCACGAAAAGCACGATCACAAATGCTATGATTTTTTTCTTCATGAAACCCTCCAAAAAAAGAAAAGCAGCAAAGAAAGCTGCTTTGCAAGTCTTTTACAAATAATATATCCGGAATGTCGTTTCCTGTCTTTTGACTCCTAGCCAGGCTAGGTGGGCAACCGCACAAAGTTTTCTGCCTTCCACTGCAAACGGAGGCCTGACATCCGACTTTGCTATAAGAATCCCTTTTAAAGTAAATGTAGGTTCAAAATAAACAGGTAGTGTCGAACACCCCAGATATATAGCATTCACTCGAAAAAACTCTTTTGTTATGTTTTAATTATATCTTAGTTATATGCATTTTTCAAGATTTTATTCCGGCGCAGAATAAGTATTTATTGTAATTTCCTGTGGAGCAACACCGGTTTCGTTCCGTACACCGGCACAAATATCCAACACCCTTGTCGTAGGGAGATAATTCTCTGTTCCAAATAAATATTCATGGAGTGCCGATACATTTTGCTCTAAATCAGCCGGAACAATAACGGAGCCCTTTGTCTCATGATTAACCGGCTGCCATGCAAGCGGAAAACCAACGGTCGATGATAAATCATAATCCTTAACGTCCATCAAAAGATCAAGCAATTCATCCTTCGGAATACTTGTAAGAATATTCGGAAGCACCTCATCAAGCATCGAATCCAGTGTCTGAAGATCCGATGTCTTCGCCTTTGCTAACATCTTCGAGATAACCTCTCTCTGACGCTCTGTTCTTGTGATGTCTCCCTGATCTGTACTACGAATGCGTGCGTATGCCGTTGCCTGTGTACCGTTTAACAGCTGCTCGCCTGTCGAAAATACACCATCGGAGTAGATTCCCGTAATATTAATCTGCTCTGTGATACCCGAGTTGATTACCGCAAGCTCGCCCTCACTGATATCAACCGTAATTCCGCCAATCAAATCAATCGCCTTTGTAAGTGCAAGGAAATTCACTGCTACATAATCTGTAATCTTCAGGTCAAGATTCGCATTCAAGGTCTGAATTGCAAGCTTAGGTCCACCGAATGCATAAGCTGCATTTACCTTTGTAATAAGTCCGCTGCCATCCTGTATCTGCAGGAAGGAATCTCGATATACGGAAACAATCTTCATTTCTTTTGTAGATTTGTTAATGCTTGCTATCATAATACAGTCGCTTCGGTTACCTTCCCGCATGTCTGTATTGCTTCGCGAATCTATACCAAAAATAGCAATCAGACGATATCCATCCTGATCCGGATTACAGCCGTCATTAATGCAAAGCTCTGACGGATCAAGTGCATCATACTGAACCATATCTAATTTGTCCGAAATATAAACTTTAACATAGACAAATACCAACAAAGCTAAAATAAGAATTTCAACCAAAAGAGCAATTGCCCATTTTGCTGTTGTACTTAGTCCCTTTTTTTCTTTTCGACTCATGTTTATTACCTTCCATCTTCACATGTTCTTTTTATTTTTCAGATATCATACACGATTTTCTGAAAAAATACAACTCAGGTGAAATTATTGTTTCTGTCAAGTAATCGTTGGTATGTTTTTTACACGAACGCTTTCTTCACGCTGATGGTTCCATTCCGGAACATTCAAATCTTCTTGTTATATAATCAACAATAATTTTACTTGAAGAAATTTATTAAAGTGTATAACCATTTTTTATAAGAAGTTCACGCGCAGAATCGATAGAGTCAACGCCCTCCTTGTTTTTAACCGGTGCGAACTCCTTCTCGCGAACAACCTCAAATACAAGGCAGCTGTCCATCTCGTGAATCAAATCAAGCGCAAGTGTCTCGAATTTCAGACCATTCACCTCTTCCGGTTGCACAAGCTCACCCTGCTCATCAACGTACGGCACCTTTTTCTTGACAATGTGAAGCGGCATATCCTGTCCGAGTGTTTCCGTAAGTCTGCTCACCGGGAACAAATAGTTTAAAATAACGCCGTATCCGTATGCGAGGTTTCCGTTTTCAGTCCGCTGATACATCATCTTATCGTCCAGCTCATAATATTCAACAATATGAGGTTTTCCGTCGCGAAGACAAATCGCGCCAACCTTTTCTTCCGGTGCGGCTTTCACTACAACCTTCGAGCCGCACATCGCGCCGCTTTCAATCGTCGCACCGATAAATACAGGATCTGCGATTCTCTGAAGCACATTATCGACCGAAAAAATATTAATCCATTCAATACCTGACTCCAGAATGCCATCCAGCAAACCTGCCTTATAAAGGGAAGCAAACCAGCCTCCGTTGCCGTTTGGCGACTGCGATAAAGTATACTTTGTGTTCATCAGTATTTTGCCGTCAAAGTCTGTTGCCGGATTCATTTCCTGAACATAAAAATGAACCTGTTTTGGATCGTACCCAAAGTAGTCATGCTCCTCAAAGAACAAAACCGTCTCATCATGATTTGCCTCGCTCGTCATAATGTAAAACGGAATCCAGGCATCTGCCTGTTTTACAACGTCGAGTGTATGCTCCATCAAAAGCTGAAAAATATACATATCCTTTGTCTCGCCGATGTTAAACGTTCCCTTCGGATGGTCATACCCAAGTCTTGTTCCCTGTCCGCCGGCAAGCAAAAGTGCGCATACCTTTCCGTCACGAATTGCCTGCAAGCCTGTTTCTAAAAATTTGCTCTTACCAGCTTCAATCTCCTTCAAAGTCATTGCCGAAATCGGTTCAATCACTCCCTCATTCTCACTTTTTACTTGATTGAAACTATCTAAAAATCCCCAATTTACTGCTTCAATTTGCGCAGAGAGGATACTTCTTTCCTCCTCTGACAATACGTCCCAAAAACGCACAAGATGTTCTTGTCTATATTGCATTAACAGGTCGTCAATGTGTTCTTTTTGCATATAATTCTCCTTGTAAAATGAAACTATCGCTTATTGCGAATTTGTTTGCGAATTCGAAGTGTATCTTGAAATACATGTATCGTCTGTTTGATTGAAATTTTGGACTTCGTTGTCTTATTTCTGCTGTAGTTTAGCTGGATTGGCATTTCTATAATCTTATTGCCGTTTGCAGCTGCCATTGCCAAAATCTCAATATCAAAAGCAAAACCCTTTGTTGTTAGCTTTTCACAGATTGGCTTTATTACTGAATCCTTAAAAAGCTTGATTCCGGTCTGTGTATCATGCAGGTTCAGGCGAAACAGCATTTTCAGCATCACATAATATCCAAAGCTCATGATTCTTCTTGAAATCGGATAGTGAAGCTTTGATTTTTTGTGAAGCTTCGAACCAATGGCGATATCGGCTTCTTCCTCCTGCATAGCACGCAAAAACGAGCGGAACATAATCGGATTTAGTTCTAAATCCGAATCAAGAAATCCGATATATTGCGCATCTGCATACGAAACGCCGGTACAAATCGCATGACCTTTGCCTCCATTTTCGCTATAGCTGATATAATGGATATGTGAATCTGCCTTTGCCGCTTCCAAAATACCCTCATACGTCAAATCTGTACTTCCGTCATTTACCGCGATAATCGAATAATTTTTGATGAATCCGGACAGAATCTCTGATGTACGTAACAAATTCTGCTTGATATTCATCCCTTCATTATAGGCAGGCATAATAACACAAAAATATGAACGTTCCTTCGGAATCGATACTATTAAATTGTCATCCACGTACGCTCACACCCTTCCTGTCTGTTTTACCGCGGCCTTGTGGCATGTTCCTTGCCGGTCGTGCAACAAAAGCTTTGCCAAAATAGCAATTTACATATTGTTACATACTTTATATTATCTGCTAAGAACCTCTTTTAAGATTCGATTTACTTCTCCCGGGTCTGCTTTTCCCTTCATTGCCTTCATTGTCTGTCCGACGAGGAAGCCGATGGCTTTTTCCTTTCCGCTCTTATAATCCTCAACAGACTTCGGATTATCAGCAACGATTTGCTCAATGGTCTTTGTCAAAGCACCCTCATCATTTACAGTCTTCAGACCATTTTCTTCGATGTATTTTTCCGGATCGATGTTATCGGAAAATACCTTCTCGAATACTTCTTTTGCTACAGTACCATTGATCACCTTCGCATCTACGAGCTTAATAATCGTAGCAAGATGCTTTGCCTCGAACTTAAGGTCATCCGGATCCATTCCAGCTTCCTTCATAAGTCTCATCGTTTCAACCATAAGCCAGTTTGATACTTTTTTCGGTGCTGCGCCAAGTGCAATTGCCTCTTCAAAAATATCTGCCAGTTTCTTTGAGTTCGTCAAAATATCAATATCGTACTCCGGAATATCATACTCTTCCTTGTAACGAATTCTCTTCTCATCGCGAAGCTCCGGCTGACGCTTGCGAATTTCTTCCATCCACTCGTTCGAAATAATAATCGGAACAAGGTCCGGGTCCGGAAAATATCTGTAATCCTGTGCATCTTCCTTTGAACGCATCGCATAGGAATATTCCTTTGTATCATCCCAGCGTCTTGTCTCCTGAATAACCTGCTCGCCCGACTCAAGCAAATCAATCTGACGTTCCTTTTCATTTTCGATTGCGCGTGCTATCGCCTTAAAGGAGTTCAGGTTTTTCATCTCTGTTCTTGTACCGAATTTTTCTGCGCCAACCTCACGTACGGAAAGGTTAACATCGGCGCGCATTGAGCCCTCATTCAGCTTGCAGTCAGATGCACCAAGATACTGGATAATCAGACGAAGCTTCTCCAGATATGCAATTACTTCCTCTGCCGAACGCATATCCGGTTCGGAAACAATTTCAATCAAAGGTACACCGGAACGGTTGTAATCGACAAGGGAGCTGTCCGTGTACGGATCATGCACAAGTTTACCTGCATCCTCCTCCATATGAATCTCATGGATTCGAACAAATTTCTTCTTGCCGTCCACTTCAATCTCAACCTTGCCGTCTCGGCATATCGGATAGTATAACTGAGAAATTTGATAATTCTGTGGATTATCCGGATAAAAATAATTTTTTCGATCAAATTTGCAATTCTGTGTAATTGTACAGTTTGTTGCAAGACCAACTGCAATGGCCTTCTCTACAACACCCTTGTTTAATACCGGCAAAGAACCCGGCATACCTGTACAAACCGGACAGGTATGTGTGTTCGGTGCTCCTCCGAATTCGGTTGAGCAGCCGCAGAAAATTTTTGTTTTTGTAGCAAGCTCTACATGGACTTCAAGTCCGATGACGGTTTCATATGTCTTACTCATTCTTAAAGCCCCCTTTCTTCTAACTGTGCCGGACGCTTATATTCACGTGTGCACTCATATGCATAAGCAGCACGGATAATAGACTTCTCGTCAAATGTCTGTCCCAAAAGCTGTAAACCGATTGGCATGCCGTCCTTGTCATATCCGCAAGGAAGGGAAATGCCCGGAATACCTGCAAGGTTAACAGAAACTGTATAAATATCACCCAAATACATCTTAATCGGGTCTGATAAGGACTCTCCAACCTTAAGCGCTGTTGTCGGAGCAACAGGTCCTAAAATAACATCATATTTTGCAAATGCATCATCAAACGCTTTTTTAATCAAAGCCTTTGTCTTTAGGGCTTTCACATAGTATGCATCATAATATCCGGAACTAAGTACAAAAGAGCCAAGCATAATTCGACGCTTAACCTCCGGTCCAAAGCCTTCAGAACGTGTTTTCTTGTACATATTGTGCAAGTCCGTATATTTTTCTGTGCGGTATCCATACTTAACACCGTCAAAACGCTCAAGATTTGAAGATGCCTCAGCGGAAGCAATAATGTAATATGCAGGAATCGCATACTCAACCATGCCAAGATCAAATTCCTCTACAATTGCACCCTTTTCTTCCAAAGTTTTTGCAGCTGCAAGAACAGCATCTTTTACGTCCTTGTCAATACCTTCCGCAAAATAATCTCTCGGAATACCAATTTTCATACCTTTTACATCATCTACAAGCGCACTTGTAAAATCAAATGCTGCTTTGGAATACGATGTGGAATCTTTATCATCATACCGGCAAATCGTCTCTAAAATCGTTGCACAGTCTGTAACATCCTTGGCAATCGGTCCAATCTGGTCAAGTGATGAACCATATGCAATCAAACCATAACGGGATACACGTCCATAGGTTGGTTTAATACCTGTTACGCCGCAAAAGGCTGCCGGCTGACGAATCGAACCTCCGGTATCAGAGCCCAGTGCATAAGGAACCTCCTCTGCCGCAACTGCTGCTGCGGAACCACCCGAAGAACCACCCGGAACACGATTTGTATCCCAAGGGTTTTTTGTGATGCCGTAATAAGAAGTTTCGGTTGTACTTCCCATAGCGAACTCATCCATATTTGTCTTACCGACAATAACGGCACCTGCCTTCTGTAAGCACTCTACAGCGGTTGCCGTATAGGTTGGAATAAAATTACTAAGAATCTTTGAAGAGCAGCTTGTGAGCATCCCGTTGATACACATGTTGTCCTTGATAGCTACAGGGACACCTGCCAGAGGACCCGTAAGCTCCCCTGCATCGATACGTTTTTGAATTTCTTCAGCCTGCTTTAAGGCGCCCTCCGCATCCACTGTCACAAAACAATTGTAGTCGTTTTCCAATTTTTCAATTCGATCGATACATGCCTTTGTAGCCTCCACAACAGAAACTTCGCCGGCCTTTATTTTCTTTCCAAGCTCTACTGCTGTCATACGCGTTAAATCCATGGGGACACCTCCTAATCAAACGTCTTTGGAACCTTGTAGCATCCATCTTTTTGCTCCGGAGAATTTGCAAGAAGGTTCTCTCGATCTGCCTCGTTTGTTACAACATCCTCACGGAAAACGTTGCTTACAGGAAATGCATGGCTCATAGCCGGAACATCATCTGTGTTTAATTCATCCAGCTTTCCGACATAATCAAGCATATTGGACATATCCTTTTTTGCCTGCTCCTTTTCCTCGTCAGAAAGCTCAAGCTTAGCCAGGATACCAACGTATTCGATTGTTTCATCCGTTATCGTCATATCATAATCTCCTTTTCTAGCAGAATTTCAGTGTTTCATACTTTTAACTACTGGCGAATTTTAATATGAACTTCGCGAAGCTGCTGTTCCGTTACCTCGTTCGGCGCGCCGCACATAAGATCCTGTGCCGTACCGCTCATCGGGAACGGAATAACCTCACGAATATTCTCCTCATTACGAAGTAACATAATCATACGATCTACACCCGGTGCCATACCTGCATGTGGCGGTGCACCGAACTGGAATGCGCTGTACAAAGCGCCGAATTTTGCTTCTAATACTTCCTTGTCATAGCCTGCAATTTCAAATGCCTTCTCCATTATCTGCATGTCGTGGTTACGAACTGCACCGGATGAAAGCTCAACGCCGTTACAAACAATATCATACTGGTATGCAAGAATCTCAAGCGGATCCTTTTCATTTAATGCCTCGAGACCGCCCTGTGGCATAGAGAATGGGTTATGTGTAAAACCAATCTTCTTCTCCTCCGGATTGTACTCAAACATAGGGAAATCATTAATGTAGCAGAATCGGTAAGCATTCTTCTCAAGTAAGTCTAAACGAACACCGAGTTCTGTACGAATCTGACCTGCAAACAATGCTGCCTGTTTTTCAACATCAGCGATGAAGAAAATCGTATCAAGCTCCTTGAGTCCTGCTATATCCTTTAATTCCTGTTTCATATCTTCCGGAATGAATTTGTCGATTGGACCCTTGTAGCTGCCATCTTCTAATACTTCAAGGTATCCGAGTCCTCCCATACCGATTGACTGAGCAAACTTAAGCATCTTCTCGTGCTGACCTTTTGAAAGCTTTTTCGGTACTGCAATCGCACGTACAGTCTTACCATGGAACGGTGCAAATGTACACTTCTGGAAGAAGTCTGTTACATCAATAATACGAAGCGGATTTCGAAGGTCCGGCTTATCGGTACCAAACTCCAACATTGCCTGCTTATAGCTGATAATCGGATATGGTGCCTCTGTTACCGCATAACCCTTCGGCGCAAACTTCTTGAAGGTTGCCGTAAGAACTTCCTCTCCTACCTTGAAAACATCTTCCTGTGTCGCAAAGCTCATCTCAAAATCAAGCTGATAGAACTCTCCCGGCGAACGGTCCGCTCTTGCATCCTCATCACGGAAACAAGGAGCAATCTGGAAATAACGGTCAAAGCCGGAAACCATTAACAACTGCTTATACTGCTGAGGTGCCTGTGGCAATGCATAAAATTTACCCTTATATTTTCTTGATGGAACGATATAATCTCTTGCGCCCTCCGGTGATGATGCGCAAAGAATCGGAGTCTGAATCTCCATAAATCCCATCTCTGTCATCTTCTCACGCAAGAAGCTAATTACATTCGAACGGAAAATCATGTTGTCCTTAACCTTGCGGTTTCGAAGATCAAGATAACGATACTTCAAACGAACATCCTCGCGCACTTCCTTCGAAGTTGCAACCTCAAACGGAAGCTGTCTGTACACCTTACCGAGAACATCTACCCGGTGCGCCTCAAGTTCAATTGTTCCTGTAGGAATCTTAGGGTTGTATGTCTCCTCATCTCTGTGCTCTACAACACCTGCAACGGAAATGCACTCTTCACGTGTAATACCGTTTAACAGTGTCGTGTCACGCATTACAATCTGCATAACACCATACATATCTCTTAAGTCCACAAAAGAAACTCCGCCATGGTCACGGATATTCTCTACCCAGCCTGCTAAACGAATTTCTTTGCCGATAAGCGCTTCTGTAACCTGCGCCATTGTCATGTCTCTGTACTTGTTTGGTTCCATTGTTTCCACTCCTTATTTCTTGATTGTTACGCAAAATAAAAAATCGCCCTGAGACTACTGTCTCGGGACGAATGTCTTTCTACATCCGCGGTACCACCCGCATTAGAATCTGCCATGCAAATTCTCTCTCAAAATTCGTAACGTGAATCATCCGTATATACATAGACCTCTTAGGCTTACCACATAGGCTTCTGCATATCAGCTCCGGTAGTGTTCCGCACTGCAAGGTGTCATGCTATGGCTCTCAGTCTACGACCATATTCCCTGTCATGTCTTTTCGCGTACAGTCTCCTTCAACGCTTTTCTCACATAATTAAGGTGAATTATATTCTAATTATCGTCAAATGTAAATAGCTTTCATACACTTTTTCATTGATTTTGTTGATTTTTCAATGCATCTTTGTATGAATTGATACTTCTTTGGGTGCTAGGACTGTACTCTGTTCAGATATCGTTCCCAGGAAACAATCGCCCGTTCAAAAGCAATTGTCAAACGATAGGAATCCCCCATCGCACTTTCTTCTTCGTCAACAAACTCAAATCCAAACGTATAGCAAGACTTGCCATCAACGTCCGCTTCCTTATCGACACTGTACATATACGCACCCTCGCACAGCTTCGGAAATGCGTCAATTGCCTCTCCGTCTAACGGCGCATCCGGTACTTCGTTCAAAAGCACATCGTTCGCATCGTAATATTTATAGCCATCCTTCACTGCAGAAAGGATCGTGCCTCCTACCAAACGGACGCTTGCAGTATCCGCATAGCTCTCTGTAAAATTTGAATTCTGCGAATTGTTTCTGCCAACGATCAACGCATCAACAATCATTTTTATCTGTGCATCTTCTACTTTCATCTCGCCAATCACACAATCGTCATAGCGAAATTGCTCTAATTCATTAATGGACTGAAAAGCCATTTGCAACCTCCTTCCAAACACCGGAGTGTTTTTTAATACCGTTAATTGTATAGCTTAACATCATGCAAAGCGCTTTCTCTCTGCGATATCCGGCATATCGATAGGTTCTGTATGTCATAACTGCTGCCTTTAATTTGTTACGCGACTTGCCAAGCTTTGACAAACGATAATCAATGAGCGGCTCATCAATTCCTATTACATAATCGTACTCGTCCAATATACGCAGCCATGTCAAATAATCCTCATGTGCATCACTATGCTTCATTGGATATTTTCGCAACACTTCTGTCCTTGCAACGACGGACGAACAGTTGATGTAATTTGTTTTTTCAAGCATTTTCTTTGTAATCACGGTTGGTGTATGTATAACCGCCCCGGTATCCTCGCCATCATAGCGAATCATTCTGCGTGCAGTATTGCAAAGACAGGCTCCCGTTTGCTCGAGTGCCTCAAGCTGATATTCGAGCTTATGCGGACGCCATCTGTCATCTGCATCGAGAAATGCTACATATTCCCCACTGGCAAGAATAACGCCCTTTCCTCTTACGAGTGCCACCCCGCGGTTCTTTCGATTTCGATAAATCCGCACGCGAACAAAAGGCTTATCTGCCGGTGTCGGTTTATTCTTATGTACACGTCGCACATAACCGCTCCAAACCATTCGCACGCTTTTTGCATCATGAGGAACCTCCTTTACCGTAACACCACGGCGTCTTGCCTCATGATTTCCGATTACCTCGTATTTGCTGTAGAAGTAAGCAAGCACACGCTCAACACTGTCATCTCGGGAGCAGTCATCCACGAGAATGAGTTCCTTGTCTACATGCTGACGCATGACGCTATCAACAGCCTCCACAATATAATCTCTTGAATTGTAAACAGGCATAACGACTGAAATCATTTTTCCCTTTCCCGGCTACTTATCCTTACCGAATACTAACTCCAAAATACGGTCTGTTGCATGCCCGTCGCATGCACCCATAAATTTATTCCGGAAGCTTTTTACAACCTCACGGTCAAAGTTTTCATCAATCTTTTGTATGTAATCAATAATCTGCTTTGTGTCTGTCATAATCGGTCCCGGCACAAACTCCTTATAATCATAATAGAAGCCTCGCCAATCGTAATACTCATCCAAATCATAAGCGAAGAAAATCATTGGTCTTTCAAAAAGTGAATACTCGAACACAAGAGAAGAATAATCCGAAATACAAATGGCACTTGTACAAAGCAGCTGCTCAATCGTAAGTGTTTCGGTTACATCAATTGCAAACGAGCGAAGCGATTCCGGAATCTCGGGACGCTTTTTTATAAACGGATGATGTTTGATTAAAACGATATATTCATCGCCAAGCTTCTCATACATCGCCTGCAAATCAAGCTTATTCGGAGCCTTTGCGCTTGCAACACGTCCACGGAAGGTCGGTGCATACAGTATGATTTTGCGTTCCTTTGCCTCCGGCACCTGACGTTCTACCTCTGCAGCCGCTTTTTGCAAATAATCATCATCAAAAAATACATCTGTACGCGAAACGCCAACCGGCTTTACAATTCCCGGTGTGTCTTTCAGATTCATCGCCTCTTCATACGCCCAGACAATCTCCTTTGCGCTGACTGTAACATGTGAATAATTGCCATGATACGGATATTTTTCAAGTGTCTTTCGGTTATCCCCAAAGATAAGATCTGCTGTGCTGAGTCCGAATTTCTTGAACGCACCACACGCATGCCAGACCTGTGTTACAATTGTTCCTTTTCGCATCGGAAGACATGCAAGCGCATCGGATGCATCACTGATAAATACATATTTTGCGTTTGCGATATCCTTGATCATGGCAAGACAATTCTTTATGTAAATACGTTTTTTCACAAAACTCATATGCAAAAAATGTGTCACAATCTCGTAATTTTTTTCCTTCAAACGATCATATAACAACGCAAAATCATCACTTGCGCTTTTTGCACGAACCTCAATAAACACAACCTTTTTCGGATCTATTTTCTTAATTGCACCTATACGGTAGCGAAGCGGATATATAATTTTCAGCGTACCGAAACGATACAGCTTAATTATTGGTTTTCTTATTTTACGATATATTTTTTTTAGTAATTTACGCATTTTCTTTTTCTCCATCCGAATTATTTCTTCTCTTGTAACCTCGAATTGAAGCCTCCAGGATTTTATCCGTTGATGTACCATCGCATGCATTCATATATTTTTTGCAAAAGCTGATACGCTCCTTCTCATGCTGCTTAGGATGCTCCATAGCAAGCAGCAATCCATTTTTTAACTCTGTATAAAGATTCTCATCAAAGTCCACACGCGCACGTTTCTTCTCACTTACAACCCCGCAAATCACCTCACCCGGCAATTGTTTGTAATCAAGATAAAAACCCCGGTCATGCGCATATATATTATAATCCGGTGCAAAAAACACGAGAGAGCATGAACAAAGCAGCGCCTCAAAAAACACAGAGGAATAATCTGTAATCAGAACATCACAAACCGGAAGCAATTCATCCGTGTGCATGGCACAATCCGATTCAATCGTATTTTTATTATCTTTTATATGCGGATGCGGACATTTAATGACATAAATCCTGTCCTTTATATCCGGGTCGTTTTGCAAACGGTCAATATATTCCTCGCCATAAAGGCTTGCTTCATTCGCATATCCTCGAAAGGTCGGAGCCCAGACGACAACCTTGCGTCCGTCAACATCCGAATAGCCATATCGAAACTTTGCCTGACAGGCCTCAATGTAATCCTTATCAAACAGTCGGTCGCTGAAGCTGTTTCCGAGTGTCCGAACAAACTTCATCGGAAGTCGCATCGCATGGGAATAAATCTTTGCGCAATAATCGGAGGTAACAGTAACAATATCATGATTTCTGTATACATGCTCCGAATAACCAAAGCAATCCTCTATCGTGTCATAGCCAAATTTCTTAAAGGCACCGCAACCGTGCCAAAGCTGAATAACCGTTGTCTTTGCTTTTTTGTTGCACGATGCAACCGGCAAAAAATTATCACACACAATTACATACTCTGCCTGTGCATAAACCTTCATAAATCTGCACATTTCACGCAGTCCGGCAAAAGCACCGTATTTGGATAAATCGACATACCATTCTTCCAAATCGTACCCGTTTTGCTTTAATGCTTCCCGCACACGCGACATATGAATCGGACACGAATCATGATGTGCATCCGCAAGCACGATACGTCCTTCTATCACCTTTTTGGGACGATTGATAAAATAACAAAAAGGCAGAATCACCTTTTGTGCAAGCTTTTTTAGTTTTTGACGCAAACCCCGTTTCATACTAACCAATCATCTCCTTGTACACCGGAACAACATCTTCGATGTCACCATAACACTTCATGCAACCCTTTTCAAGAATCATTGCCTTATTACAAATACGTTTTACCTGGTCCAAATTATGGGAAACAAACAAAACCGTAATTCCCTTATCCATCATATCCATAATTTTCTTTTCACTTTTTTTACGGAATTTCGCATCCCCGACTGACAAAACCTCATCCAAAATCAAAATATCCGGCTCAACAATTGTCGCAATCGAAAAACCAAGTCTCGCACGCATGCCGGAGGAATAATTTTTAAGCGGAACATCAATGAATTCCTTCAGCTCCGAAAATGCAACAATCTCATCAAATTTTTCCTGCATGAACGCCCTTGTGTGTCCGAGCACGGCACCATATAAAAAAATGTTTTCTGCTCCTGTATACTGCTTATCAAAGCCTGCTCCAAGCTCAATCATTGGTGCAATCACACCTTTTTTTGTAACGGTGCCCTCTGTCGGCCGAAACACGCCTGCGATAATCTTCATAAGTGTTGATTTTCCGGCTCCGTTTAATCCAAGAATTCCGACGCGGTCCCCCTTTTGAATCGAAAGATTAATGTCCTTCAATGCCCAGAATTCATCAAAATGAAGGTCGCGCTTCAGAAGCTTTATGACATATTCCTTCACACTATCCACTTTTTCTTTGCTGAGATTAAAACGCATGCCAACATGGTCTAATCGAATCATTTCTTCCATGGTTCACCCTCATTATATATATAAAATAAAACGGTCTTCATTTTTTCGGAACAAGGTTCCTCCGATAATTATCGAAACAACCGCGAAGATAAATGCATACAAAAGCATGCCATAATGAACGTCCGTCCCAAATATGCAGCTTCTGAAACAATCAATCACACAATAAAGCGGATTATACTTCAAAATCCAACTGACATTGCTGTCAAGCAGCTTGTCCGGATAATAAAAGATGGCACATGTATACATCACAAGCATAAGCAGTACATTCCACAAATATTCCATATCTCTGAAAAATACTCCGACCGTTGCAAGAAACATCCCGACACCAATCGAAAGCAAAAATAAAACAGTCAAAGGAACTATCGCAAAAAATATCTGCATCGTAGGATATACCTTAAGTACAAGGGAAACACCTGCAAGCACAACGAGAGAAATCAAAAACAGAATATAGTTAAACACGATGCCGGAAAGCGGATACATATACTTTGGCACATATACCTTTTTGATCATTCCTTCGTTGGCACGAATGGATTTTAATGCAGTTGTCGTAGACTGCGAAAAGAGACTGTAAATCAGCCTTCCTGACAAAATGTAGACAGGGAATGTTTTATCGTGATGACCTAAAATTGTACCGAAGACAAGCGTAAGCACAATCATGGTAAGGAGTGGTTCTATCATAGACCAGATCACACCAAGATAAGAACGTCTGTATTTTAATTTTATTCCTTTTCGAACAAGCTCTACAAATAAATTGTTGTAGCGTTTCCACTCTTGTATCATATATCCTATGCTTCCTTACATTCCTTTATAATGTCAATTGTATGCTGCAGCCCAAGCTTTATATCGTACATCGATAGAAAACCGAGGTCTCTTATCTTTTTATCATCTAACGTTGCCTTTGTTGCCTTTGAATATCCGGCCCGTTCCGTTGCATCCGGCAACTCAAAAATCACCTTGCGTCCGGCATAGTCCGCAATGTATGCCGCAACGTCCCGAAGCTTCACATCGGAATCCTTAGAGATTACATTGTATGCCTCGCCGTCCTTTCCGTCGAGCATAATCTTAAGTATGGCAGAAACGGCATCCCCTACATAGCTATATGAAAATTCCTGTGTTCCTTCACTCTTTAATACGATATCCTCGCCTGCCACTCCCTTTAATATGAACTGGGACAATGCCTTTGTGTCGGACATGAGCATGGTTGGTCCGTATGTTCTTGATAATCTTGGAATTACGACAGAAAGCCCCTTCTGCTTACGGTATGCCTGGCAGAGAGCCTCACCGGTACGTTTACTCTCTGGATATCCCGCACGCAATGTATTGCAATCAATATAGCCAAGATAATCCTCCGAAAACTTGTCTGTATCTCCTTTATTCTCACCGTAAACCTCTACGGTTGAAAGAAAGACAAAACGCTCACAGGAAGCATTTACAGCCAGCTTTAGCATATGATCTGTTCCGATTACATTTGCGGAAATCGTACCTATCGGATCACTCGCATAGGCAACCGGATGCGTTGCGCTTGCTCCATGAATGAAATAATCAACCGGATTCTTCCACTGTTCCATGTCACATGGCTCATTGATATCCCACTCCACACTTTGGTAAAATTCATTACCCAAATATATTTTGAATCGCTTGTCGAGTCGTTCCTTCGAACGACCGATTGCATACAGCCGGGTACGCTGATTACAATGCATATTGCGATACATAAGCACATCAATCAAATAGCTTCCAATCATACCGCTTGCACCGGAAACAGCTATGCTCTTTCCCGTGAGCTCACTCCATGCAATTGGTGCATTTGCCGCCTGCTCTATTTCCTTCTTATATAAGTCACATTCATTTATATTCATAATTTCTACTAATCCTTATTGCTTTCTTTTTTACTTTGCAGTTTCGTTAACAAATCAATTCTTATCTTTTGGTACGCTGAATTGCTTTTATTTTCGGCGTTATTTCAGCCACTTGTCCTTCTCCGCTGTCATGTATCCCTTGAAAATCTCAAGATCGTCCTTCGTCGTAAGCTTAATGTTCTTGTCAGAACCCTTTGCAAAATAAAGCCGCTCGCCAAGCTCCACCATCATGGTATTCGTATAAGAGGAACCATATATTCCGATTTCCTCACGAAACGCCTTTTCATATGCCCAGACAAGCTTCTCAAACTTATACGCCTGTGGAGTCGACACTCTTCTAAGCGTCTCTCTTGGGATATATTTTGTTGTTGAAATCTCATCATCAATTACAAAAATCTGCTCATTGTACGGAAGGCTTGTCACACCATTCCCGTACTGATTGCATTTATCAAGCACATCATTTAATACATCATCATCAACAAGTGGTCGAATGCCGTCATGGATTATAATATTGTCATCGTCATCACATTTGCCTTTTAAATTGTCTACTCCGTTTCGGATGGATTCCTGTGCCGAATTACCGCCTGTGACGACCCATTTTAACTTATCAATTCCAAACTGGTTCGCATACGCCCACAAAATATCATGCCATCCTTCAAGGCAAACAACCTCGATTGCATCTACAAGCGGATGTCGCTGAAAGCTTTCCAACGTATAAATGATTACCGGCTTGTCATATACATTTATAAACTGTTTTGGAATATCCTGTCCCATGCGATGGCCAACGCCACCTGCAATAATTACTGCTATATTCATATTCTTCTCCTAAAGCACATAATAAGTCGATTGTAATAAATGTATATATTATAATTATTCACTTTTTTTCTGTCAATAGTCGCGCATGTTCCGTTGCTGTCAGGTAATCGTTGGAACTTTTCTTGCCGGGACGCTTTCTCCACAGTGATGGTTCCATTCCGGGACCGCTTCCGCTTAGTTGCTCCGCGTAGCAGTACTAAATTCGTGCTTCGCACTCATTAAGTACTGACGGTCGCAAATGTCCCTGCATGGAATCCATCACCATGAAGAAATCTGTTTGTTCCGTGGAGGAAAGCCGGATTACAACTCTTGTTTCTTCAGAACAATTTGCGTATAATGTGCTTATATTTATTTTTTCCCAAAGAGGTATTCGCATGCTAAATGAACTGAACTATAATAAAGTCGGCGCAAAAATGAAAGAACTTCGAATCGCAGCCGGAATTTCGCAGCAAACAATTGCAAATGATATCGGAACTACCATTGCCTTCGTCAGCAATATTGAAAACAATAAAGTAAAAATCAACCTTCGCATGGTAATTTACTATGCAGAGCTTTGCGGTGTTCCTGTTGATATCATTCTCGATGCAGGACGGGATACTCCGCGTTATTTTGAGCACGATAAAATTGACGCACAGTTACATCAAGCCCTGCAAGCCTTTACAACGGAAGAGAAGCAGAAAATTTTGCAGATGCTAAAGATTGCGAAAAAATAACAGTGCGCTTGAATTGCACTTCCGGAAGCTCCAAGCGCCACAAGATTGCAGTAATTAACGAAAGAGGCGGAGTGTGTCACCAATTGGTGATATACTCCACCTCTTTTGTTATTTCACCCAAACACCATTTGCATCAAAGACATATGTCTTCCCGCCAATTGTCTGTGTACCGGTTACCATGACACCATTTGCATCAAAGTAATACCACTTGCCACCAATCTGCAACCAACCGGTTACCATCGCGCCGCTTGTATTAAAATAGTACCATTTGTTTGATATTTTTTGCCAGCCGGTTGCCATAACACCACTTGCATTAAAGTAGTACCATTTATTTGATATTTTTTGCCAGCCGGTTGCCATAACACCGCTTGTATTAAAGTAATACCATTTTCCGTCAATTTTCTGCCAGTCGGTTACCATGATACCACTTATGTTGAAATAGTACCATTTACCGGAAATCTTCTGCCAGCCGATTACCATGGCTCCACTTGCATTGAAGTAATACCATTTGTTTGTAATCTTCTGCCAGCCGGTCACCATGGCTCCGCTTGTATTGAAGCGATACCATTTTCCGGAAATTCTATGCCAGCCGGTTACCATGACTCCATCGTCAAAGTAGTACCATTTTCCATTAATTTCCTTCCAACCGGTTACCATTGCGCCATCCGTACCGAAGTAATACCAGTTGCTGTCAATATTTTGCCAGCCGGTCATCATAAATCCTAATTCATTAAAATAGTAGCGCTTATTTCCAAGCTGTAACCAGTTCGATACAATTCTTGCACCATTCCTATAATAAAACCATACGCCGTAATCATCTTTTGCCCATCCGCCACCGGAAGGTATGATTGGCAAAGTATAAAATTCCAATGCAATACCACATTGCTCACAACGCTTATACAATCTTCCCGTTGAAGCCTCTGTTGCTTCAAACTCCAACCGCCATACTGATAATTTTCCGTGTTTGCTTAAATCAAGATCGCGAACCGGTTCCATCAAGAGATAATGATCGTTCATGTCAAACAACAGACCACAGTCATCACATACCTTGTAAGCATCATTTCCGAAACTTGAACAAGTAGAAGCTACTTCTTTATGAAGTGTTTTCTTTTCATGTTTGCAAACAGTGCCCGGTAATTTGTACTCCAATTCTACACCGTTATTACGAATGACTGCATCTTTACCATTAATTGTTGCTTTTGTGTTTTCATCTATGTAGTATCCTGGATCAATAATCAATTCCAGTCTGCTCAAATATTTTCGTCCCTGACAGAATTTGCCAAAAACCCACTCACTACACACACCGTCTTCCTCTGCATCCCACAGCCAACCGGAGTACGACATATTTATAGCGTAATTTGCATCCGTCGGAACCAAAACGCCTTCCAAATTCGGCTTTTCTCCTGCAACAGGGTCCGGAAGATTACTGATTACAATACTTGGTATATACGTCAGCCATTTTGCATACAATCTCGTGTTGGCTGTCACACGGTCAGTTGAAAAATTGAATTCCTTTGTATATTCCGCATCCCGATACCACGCAACAAATTGATAACCGCTTTCTTTCGGTTCTGCCGGCTCGACAGCAAAGGCATTGCGAACTACGTTTTGCGGACTGATAGCATTGCCATGACCGCACATATCAAATTCAACCTGAAATGATTGGATATTATCCCAAACGGCTGTTGCCGTGAGGTCATCTTTAACTTTTACTTTTTTCCCCGGTAAATATTCGGTATCCCCGATTTTCCAAGCTTTAAATTCTTTTCCTTCCGGTGCCGTAAAGCCACATTCCGGCAAAACAAAACTATTGTTTTCCAGTATACTTGCATTCGCCATCTCTCCGGATCCGCCATTTGCCTCATAACTTATCGTGCAGTTTTTTCCGGGTACGGTAAAATATAAACTTACGGATTGCCCTCCATCATAGATTTGTACAGAAGCCTTTTTTCCGTTAATCGTAGCGGTTGTCAATGTATCAATATAGTATCCGTCCTGAATATTAATATGGGCAATAAACCTGTATGTAACACCCGCAGTGAATTCATCATAAAACCAATCACTATATACTCCTATATCATCCGGATCCCACAACCAGCCGCAGGCATCCGTATCTATACTGTATTTTGCACCTTCGGGAACCGTAACACCCGCCGAACTTGCACTCGCACCCGCAACAGGTTCTGTCACTCCCGTAATCGTTATGGTGTCAATTCTTGTTCCTTCATTTGCTTTTGCTGTTTGCGGAAACACCCCGGCAAATAAGAACAAACACAACAACATGTAAATTATTTTTTTGCACTTCATTCTTGTTCTCACAACCATCCTCCTCTTCTTTGCGTATATACAAAACAAACAACGCTTTCATGTCTATATTTTATTAAATCTTTGAATATTTGTATAGTATCCCTGGTTCTATTTTTTAGTTTCAGGGCACTGCCGGCAAGGCCCCGCGCCATAAGGCCGCGGTATATAACAAAAAAGTCCCGCACGGTCAGTACGAGACTTTTTTAAATTCTAAATTATAAATCCTAATTTATAATGCCTTGATTCGATCAACAGCCTTCACTGTATTCTCATATGTACCAAAAGCTGTCAGACGGAAGTAGCCTTCACCACTTGGTCCGAATCCGGAGCCCGGCGTACCAACTACATTCGCCTTCTCTAACAAATAGTCAAAGAAATCCCAGGATGTCATATTATCCGGAGTCTTCAGCCAGATATAAGGCGCATTGACACCACCGGATACAGAATAACCGGCTTCCTTTAAGCCACTATAAATGTATTTTGCATTGTTCATGTAGTAAGCAATCTGCTTGGCTGTCTGTTCCTTACCGGCTTTTGAGTATACTTCAGCACCGGCCGCCTGAACAATATACGGAGCCCCATTGTACTTCGTTCCATGTCTTCTTGCCCAAAGCGCATTCAGTGCTACGCCGTCTGCATCCTTTAAATCCTTCGGGATTACTGTGAAGCCAAGTCTAGTACCGGTAAAGCCGGCATTCTTTGAGAAGCTGCGAAGCTCAATCGCACATGTTTTTGCGCCGTCACATTCGTAAATCGTATGCGGAACATTTGCCTCACTGATATAAGCCTCATAAGCGGCATCATAGATAATCACTGAATGATTTGCATTCGCATAATCAACCCACTTTTGCAACTGATCCTTTGTGATTGTTGCGCCTGTCGGATTGTTTGGGAAGCAAAGATAAATAATGTCAGGAACAACATCCGGAAGCTCCGGTGCAAAACCGTTCTCCTCTTTACATGGCATGTAAATCACATCGCTCCAAAGACCTGTTGCTGCATCATAGGTACCTGTTCTGCCGGCCATAACGTTTGAGTCAACATATACCGGGTAAACCGGGTCGCAGACAGCAATCTTGTTTCCAAGTGCAAAAATCTCCTGAATGTTGCCGGAATCACACTTTGCACCGTCACTTACAAAGACTTCATCAATTGCAATATCAACACCGCGTGCCTTATAGTCATTCTCTACAATTGCACTGCGAAGGAATTCGTAACCAAGATCCGGTGCGTAGCCCTTGAAGGTCTCCTGCACACCCATCTCAGAAACTGCTGCATGCAAACGTTCGATAATTGCCGGTGCAAGCGGCTGTGTTACATCGCCGATACCAAGACGAATAATCTCCTTGTCCGGATTCGCCTCCTGAAAAGCTTTTACCTTTTTTCCGATTGTTGAAAACAAATAACTACCGGGTAATTTCAAATAATTATCATTGATTTTAAACATATCTATCCTCCTACGTTCAATTATATTTGTATCACACCATCATAAACCGTAGATGCCGGTCCCGTCATATAAACATTGTCATCGTGATGGTTCCATGCTACAAAAAGTTTTCCTCCTGATAATGTAACCTCGACCTCGGACTTCGTCTTACCAAGCAATCTGCTTACCACCATCGCCGCGCAGGCACCCGTTCCACAGGCCATCGTCTCTCCGGAGCCGCGTTCCCATACGCGCAGATGAATGTGTTCCGTATCCATGATTTGAACAAACTCAACATTTGTTCGGTCAATAAACATTGGCAGATGTTCAATATAAGGCCCGACACTATGTACCGGTGCATCAGCGACATCGTCAACAAAAAGTACGCAATGCGGATTCCCCATGGAAACACAACTTACATTATAATGCGATGTGCCAACCACAATCGGCGTGTCAATAAATGTTTTGCGTCCTTGTAAATTCAGTCCTATCAAAGAGACATCAAGGATCGGACACCCCATCTGTACAGTAACCGCACACACATATTTGCGTGACTGATTTTCCTTTGTCTCCGGCGCAGCAAAATGAAGCGTTAGGCTTCGGATACCGGCATTTGTCTCTATCGTCAGTTGTTCTTTGTCCGTCAGACCATAATCATAAACGTACTTCCCGACACAACGAATACCATTGCCGCACATAGCCCCTGACGAGCCGTCTGCATTGTACATCTCCATAGCAAAATCTGCCCGGTCGGATGGTTTTATCAAAATCAAACCGTCCGCACCTATGCCGAAATGTCTGTCACTTATTTTTCTTGAGAGAGTTGTCGGATTGGTAATTTGTTCCTTTAGGCAATTGATATAGACATAATCATTGCCAAGGCCTTCCATCTTGGTGAAATGCAACTGCATAGTATCACCTTCTCTCCAGATTAGAATTTTAACACATGGCTTTTTTTTTGTAAACAAAAAGACACCGCCATCTTTTGATAAAAAATATCAAATAGACGACGGTGTCTTCTTACATTCTATTTAGTCAACTACGTATGGCATAATAGCAACGTGTCTTGATCTCTTGATAGCAACTGTAAGTGCTCTCTGATGCTTTGCACAATTTCCGGTAATTCTTCTAGGAAGAATCTTACCTCTCTCAGAGATATATCTCTTGAGCTTGTTAACATCCTTATAATCGATAACAGCGTTCTTATCTGCACAGAATACGCAAACCTTCTTACGACGACGAATCGGTCTTCTCTTCATAGGAGCATCTGCGCGATCGCTCTTCTCTGTCTTTATATTAGCCATTTCTTTTACCTCCATATCATGTACTGTAGTCTAATCTACAGCCCGCATCCTACTTGAAAGGCAAGTTGTTTTCAATGCCCTCCGGAATGCTCATAAATCCATCTGCACTGGCATCGCTCGGAGTCGGTCTTTCCATAGACTGGTAATCACCGCCACCCGCACTGGCTTTGCTCTCTGCAAATTCCTGTTCCTCGATAACAACTTCCGTTGTATAAACCTTGTTGCCATCCTTATTTGTATAGCTACCTGTCTGAATACGACCTGTAACTGCAATCTTTGTACCTTGCTTTAAATACTTTTCAGCAAATTCACCCTGTCTGCCAAATGCTACGCAGGAAATAAAATCTGCTGTCTGTTCGTCATTACCCTGACCTCTTCTGCCCCTGCGATCAACTGCAAGCGTATATCTTGCGATTGCAAGCGGCTCTGCTGCCTGAGAGTAACGAACCTCCGGGTCTCTCGTGAGACGTCCCATTAATATAACTTTGTTCATAGGATAACCCCCTTATCTGATCCTACTCTGCGTCCTGTCTAACACAAAGATATCTGATAACAGATTCCATAATACGAACATTCGCCTCAATCTGAGCAGGACTGTCAGCATTGCCATCGAACTGAATGAAGTAGTAGTAGCCCTCTTTCATCTTCTGAATCTCATAGGCTAATCTCTTCTTACCCCAATCGTCAACGTTAGTAACAGTTCCGCCAGCCTTCTCGATAATAGCCTTTGCCTTATCAACAGCTGCTGTTCTAGCGTCATCATCGATCTTTGCACTAACAACCAACGCTAATTCATACTTGTTCATGTTATTGCACCTCCTTATGGTCTAATGGCTTCCGAATCTCTCGGAAACAAGGAATATATAAAAATATATCACAGAATTAGACTATACCATAACCAACCGAGAAAAATCAAGCAAAAATTTGCAAAAAAGCCAAAAGTTACACGAAAATCGGATATTTATGCCTTTCTATCGAATTCCGGTTTTCAAAATTTTTCCTTTCTTTGTTTATTTTAACAAAAAGGTTGTCCTTGCTTTTACCATCATTTGATAGTACAATGATATGGATATTGACACTTAGGAGAACATACGCATGAAAGCATTACTAAAGAAATACTCCCATGCTTGGACTTTATTATATATATTTATTTATGGTCCTTGGTTTATTTGGCTTGAGAAGAACGTGACAACCGATTATTATGTCATTCACTGTTCCCTTGACGATAAGATTCCGTTTTGTGAGTACTTCATCATCCCTTATTTTCTTTGGTTTATATTTGTTGCCGCAGTCATGATTTACCTTTTCTTCTATTCCAAAAAGGAATTCTATCAGGCAAGTGCATTTTTATTTATCGGGATGACGATTTTCCTGATTATCTGTACGGTATGGCCAAATGGAATCAACTTAAGACAGGACATTTCATACCGAAACACCATCCTTTCAGAATGGGTTGTCGGTCTTCGAAAAACGGATACCTGTACAAATGTATTTCCTAGCCTGCATGTATTTAATACATTAGGCTGCCAGATTGCACTCATGAAAAGCAAAGGTCTAAAAAATCATTCCGCGCTTAAGCTTGCAACCGGCATTTTATCCGTTCTTATCATCTTATCAACGGTCTTTTTACAGCAGCACTCCTGCATCGATGTCATCGGTGCTTTCGGACTTGCTCTTATCATGTACATCCCTGTTTATATTCCAAAATGGGACAAAAAAACGAAGGTTGAATAATCAACCCTCGTTTTTTTATGTCTTTAGTTGAAACCAAATAATTTCTGCATAAAATGATAAGACGTTTTTGAAAACCATCTACCCGGCTTTCCCGGAAGATTCATTACAATTCCAAATACAGAACAACGGAGTTTTCGATATAAGCCCTTGTCTGTATCCTTGAGGAATTTCCATAAATCCTTCTTCTTTTGAAGCAATTCCTTATCATCCGACACAATACATATGATAGATGCTACACACATCATCATATCAAGATATTGCAGAAGCAATTTATATTTTTGTTTGTTAATGTTCTGATTCCTGCTAAAAAATTCAATCAGGGTTCGATTGACAAGCAGCTGCTGATCAATACGCTTAATCATTGTCTGCTCATTCACCGACTGACCTTCTCTTCCAATGTAATAATGGTATAAATCCGCATTTACATACATAAGCTTTTCTACGTGAATCATAGGCTTACATAGATAAATATTATCAACGTAAAATGTATGTTTCGGAAGTTCCAGCTTACATTCTCTTAATAAGTCTGTTCTATAAATAACAGAATGCATCAATACATACTGCCACTTGCTGAAATGAATCCTTGCAGAATCCCAGCTGATAATACGATTTGCAGGAAGTGCATGACGATATCGCATAACACGCTTGTTGCGTCTGCCAACCTTATCATAAACATAGTTTGCAAGAAGCATATCCAATTCATGCTTCTCCTCAACAACCTTTTTGAGAATCTTAAGAATTCTCTGGTATGCAGTCGCATCTAACCAGTCATCGCTATCCACAACCTTAAAATATTTACCTGTAGCATTGGCCATTCCGCAGTTCACCGCGTCGCCATGTCCGCCGTTCTCTTTGTGTAATGCCTTACATATTGTAGGATATTTCTTCTGATATTCATCTGCGATTTTTGCCGTATCATCTGTAGAACCATCATTCACAATTAAGATTTCTACATCTTCTCCGCCAAGCAATGCACTGTCGATACATTTGCGCATATACTCCTGGGAATTGTAACATGGTATTGCAATCGTTAATATTTTCATATCAGTTATTTGATAACCTTAATCCAACCTTCCGGTGCCTCGATACGTCCCATCTGAATACCTGTTAATGTATCATATAATTTCTTCATAACAGGACCCATATCGTCCATACCACTTGGGAAGCAGATTTCCTTTCCATGATCTACAATCTTTCCAACCGGTGAGATAACTGCGGCAGTACCACACAAACCACACTCAGCAAAATCCTTTACTTCATCAAAATATACTTCTCTATGCTCAACTTCCATACCAAGGTACTTTTCTGCAACTACCATAAGTGAGCGACGTGTAATCGAAGGAAGAATACTATTTGATTTTGGTGTTACAAGCTTGCCATCCTTTGTAATAAAGATGAAGTTAGCGCCACCTGTCTCTTCAACCTTTGTACGCGTTGCAGCGTCCAAATACATATTCTCAGAAAATCCCTGATTGTGTGCATCAACAATCGCATGTAAACTCATTGCATAATTCAATCCTGCCTTGATATGACCTGTTCCGTTTGGTGCGGCACGATCGAAATCAGATACACGAATTACAATCGGCTTAGCGCCGCCCTTGAAATATGGACCTACCGGTGTACAGAATACTCTGAACATATATTCATCGGCCGGTTTTACACCGATAACCGGGTTAATACCAAACATATACGGACGAATATAAAGCGATGCACCCGAACCAAATGGTGGCACATAATCAGCGTTTGCCTCAATAACCTTCACAATTGCCTCAACCCACTTGTCCTCCGGATAAACAGGCATCTCAAGTCTGCGGCATGTGTCTGCCATTCGCTCCGCATTCAAGTCCGGACGGAATGTAACAATATGTCCATCCTCTGTCGTGTACGCCTTTAAGCCTTCAAAACAAGTCTGCGCATACTGAAGAACGCATGCGCACTCGTTCATCACGATGTTAGGATCCTCCGTAAGAGTTCCCTCATCCCATGCTCCGTTTTTATAATTTGCAACAAATCTTTTGTCTGTCTGGATGTAGCCAAATCCAAGATTAGACCAATCAATATCCTTTGCCATAGCACTCATCCTTTCTGATGTCAAACATATAATTAATTGTACCACTCATGTGGGATTATGCAAGAAAAAATTATGCCTTCACGGCAACTGCCTCAATTTCAATTAATACGTCCTTCGGAAGTCTGGCAACCTCAACACAAGAACGTGCCGGGAAGTTATTCTTAAAGAATGTTGCATAAACAGCATTCACTTCCGCAAAATCATCCATATTTTTGATAAATACTGTTGTTTTTACTACAGACTCTGCACTAGCTCCCACTTCTTTTAATAATGCAATCAGATTCCCGATTGCCTGTGTTGCCTGTGCTGTAATGTCGCCTTCAAGAACCTCTCCGGTCTCCGGTACAATCGGAATCATGCCGGATGTAAAAATCATATTTCCGACAACAACTGCCTGAGAATATGGTCCAATTGCCTGTGGTGCTTTGTTTGTAGCTACAATTTCTTTCATAGTTTTTTCCTCCATTTATATTATTTTCTATTTTGTTTCAGTTAATACAATACCGGTGTCTGTTATTTGAATTTTTCCTTCCTTGAGCAAATGTCCCACTGCTCTCTTGAATGCATTTTTGCTAAGTCCAAACTCTTTTTTTATGACTTTGGCATCTGCCTTGTCGGTAAACGGAAGACCATCCTTATAGCTCTTAATGATTGCATAAACCATATCGCTATCCTCATCCATCTGCTTGTATGCTTCAGCCCGAAGCGACAAATCAGCTTTTCCGTCCTCGCGCAATCGGATAATGCGTCCGCTTACAACGTCACCAACAACGACACGGCTATACAGCTCATTTTCATGGATAAGTCCCGTATACAAATCATCGATCGCAACAAAAGCGCCCATTCCATTCTTATATTCATAAACCGTACCGATGAAATCCTGACCCTTCTCATAACCTGTAGCCGGCTTCAGATAACGATATAACTTCATCGACACACAAAGTCTGCCGGACTTGTCCGCATACATACGAACAAGGTATTCCTTTCCTTCCGATACCTTTGCAGTCTGCTCCTTAAACGGAAGTAAAATATCCTTCTCAAGTCCCCAGTCCATGAACGCACCGATTGCTGTCACATGCCGAACCTTAAGCTTCTTAATTTCGCCCATTGTAATGTAAGGCTTTGTTGTGGTGGCAATCATACGGTCCTCGGAATCTCGATATAAAAACACACGCATGACGTCGCCGGCCTTTACACCGGGCGGAACCTGCTTCCGTGGAAGAAGCACTGTTTCTGCCGTCTTACAGTCTTCTTCCCCTAAATATATACCATGTTCCTTTGAACGAATAACCTTGAGTGTATTCCATGCTCCGATTTCTAACATGTTTTTCTTCCTTTCCCAATATAGCAATAAGACCACCGCATCAGTGGTCTTATTTACGAATCAAAATATTACTTTTTCTTCTTCGTACCGAGCTTCATAACACGCTCACGAATAAAGGCTGCCTCTGTATCGGTCGCCTTTGTAAACCCGTAATCAGCCAATTTTTCCGCAGAATTATTCAATGAGAATACAGACATACCCTTCTCATTTAACTTTTCCTTGTAACCATTGTATACATCAATAACTGCAAATATATCTTTACTGCGCTTATCCGGGTTCGGTACAACATCCCGAATACACCAGTCCCAAACCTCTGCTCCCTTCTCGGGTGCAGCAACCGTTGTACTATCAACCTTGTTTATATAAACACTATCTGTATCGCAGATTGCCCACGGTACAACATAAATTATGCTACTCATATACATCCTCCGTGATAAAAACCTTACAGACATCCCCCGATTGCCTGTAACATGAGAAATCATAAAGCATAAAATATCATTTGTCAATTGTTTTGCAACCATAAGTTTTATTATGTATATTCATGTCTATTTCCCTCTATCTCATACAGTGTATTATTTTCCAAAAAAATATTTCAAAAAGTACTTGCATTTTCAAAATCCATCTAGTATAATAAGTGCTTGTGATGGGCTATCGCCAAATGGTAAGGCACTGGACTCTGACTCCAGCATTTCAAGGTTCGAATCCTTGTAGCCCAGCTGATTAGGACCGTTTCCGGTGGAAACGGTCCTTTTTTTGTGTGCTGTGATACACAAACAAAAAAGAACTGCTTCATCTGCAATTCTTTTGATTGCACTGTCGGCAGGACCCCGCACCACAAGGCCGCGGTATAAATCAGAAAGAATTGCTTCATCTGCAATTCTTTTTGATTGCACTGCCGGCAGGGCCCCGCGCCACAAGGCCGCGGTATATAACAAAAAACCACCTCAGTTACCTGAAGTGGTCTTATACGCATGCGCCAGAGAAGATTCGAACTCCCGACACCTTGGTCCGTAGCCAAGTGCTCTATCCAGCTGAGCTACTGACGCATATATATGAATGCGAATTTGTCTGCGATCGTTCAAACTCATTCGCAACATTAATAATTCTACACTATATAATTTACTTTGTCAATACACAAATTTCGTATTATTTATATTTTCTGCGCAAACAGTAATAATATGATTATCAATAGTTTGCGAAACAAAATGAACCACAGTATTTTGAATCCTATTATTCTTTAAATCGATTTCTATCGTCTTAAGATTCTCACCAAGCCCTCTGCCAGTAAATTTTGCATATGCTTCCTTAATCGTCCATACAAGCGTAAAATTGATATCGACATCCCCTTGCTCCATAAATGCACGTTCAGAATCATTGTAGCATTTCATAGCAACCTTCTCGCGATAGCCCTCCACTCTTTGAACATCGACACCAACCGTCTCATCTCCATAAGCTACAACGACATAATCACCTGAATGCGATAGATTAAAACAAAAATCCGTTAGCTGTGGAACATAAGGCTTCCCCTGAGAATCCGGCAATACATCATATAACGTACCAAGAGCCTCATTGTGCTCTTTTACAATTTCATCCAACAACAATGACACCGCAAGCTCTACAATGGCACTACGACGCTGTTTGAACGTTAAAACATATTCCCTTCGTGATACCGGAAGCAAATCCAACAGCTTCTCAAAGTTTTCTTCGAAATATTCCGTATTCACTTTTCTGGCAACAACCGTAATCATCGCTCGCTCCTCATAGAATCTTTCTGTTCCATAAACCCTTTGCCATCCACCGAACAAAATAAGTATATCACATATGTATCCGCATGGGTAGGATGGTGAAGCACTTTCCTATGCAGATTTGGGTGTCAAAACCCTCGTTTTAATACAGTATCTTTGCAATTGCACAATTAAAAACGTCTTCATTCCGTTGTGCAAACGTTTGTATTTATGCAATCTGCCCGAACATGTTGGAACACGAGGCTTTTGACACCCGAATCCTATGCAAGAAAAAAGAGAGCATTCCCGCAATCCTTGGACATTGGTAATGCTCTCTTGTCTATATACTATTGTAACAGTGTAAGTCTGCGACTTAGTACTTTGCAGTATTAAGCTTTACGCCAGGACCCATTGTTGAAGTGATAACTACACTCTTCAAATACTGTCCCTTTGCTGCAGCCGGCTTAGCCTTTACAACAGCATCAATTAAAGTCTGGAAGTTGTCTGCTAACTGCTCCTCTGTGAAAGAAGCCTTTCCAATTGGCACATGGATAATATTTGACTTATCAAGTCTGTACTCAATCTTACCGGCCTTAATGTCGTTAACAGCCTTTGTAACGTCCATTGTTACAGTACCGGCCTTCGGGTTTGGCATTAAGCCCTTTGGTCCGAGAACACGTCCGAGACGACCAACAACACCCATCATATCCGGTGTAGCTACAACAACATCGAAGTCTAACCATCCATCGTTCTGGATCTTTGGTACGAGCTCATCTCCACCGGCGAAATCTGCACCGGCAGCAAGAGCCTCGTCTACCTTGTCACCCTTTGCAAATACAAGAACACGAACCTTCTTACCTGTACCGTGTGGAAGAACTACAGCACCACGAACCTGCTGGTCTGCATGACGTCCATCAACACCAAGTCTAAGATGTGCTTCGATTGTCTCGTCAAACTTTGCGCTAGCTGACTTCTTAACGAGAGATACAGCCTCTTCTAAGTCATAAACACTTGATTTTTCAATAAGCTTTGCAGCTTCTAAATATCTTTTACCTTTTTTCATTCTAAAAAAACCTCCTGTGGTATTATCGGTTGCGACCCTCCCACTTCGTTATCCGTCGATCGGATAACAAACGCGCCTTTGCGCTATCTATCTGTCGCTAAATTAATCTACTACTTCGATACCCATTGAACGTGCTGTACCTGCGATCATGCTCATAGCAGCCTCAAGGGATGCAGCGTTCAAGTCCGGCATCTTAAGCTCAGCGATCTCCTGAACCTTAGCCTTTGAAATCTTTGCCACCTTTGTCTTGTTAGGAACGGCAGAAGCACTCTTAAGGCCGCACGCCTTCTTAAGTAATACTGCTGCTGGTGGAGTCTTTGTGATAAAACTAAAGCTCTTATCTGCATAAACTGTAATTACTACAGGGATGATTAAATCGCCCTGATCTGCAGTTCTTGCATTAAACTCTTTTGTGAACTGTACAATGTTAACACCGTGCTGTCCAAGTGCAGGACCAACAGGTGGTGCAGGTGTTGCCTTTCCTGCAGGAATCTGTAATTTGATATATCCTTCTACTTTTTTCGCCATGATTAGCGTACCTCCTAAATCTGATGGAATCATGCCACAGAAAAAAACTGTGTCAGTTCGGTGCTCTGCGAACAGAACAATTCCGGCCGAACTGTTTGTTACATTTTCTGAATATCTGAGAAACCAATCTCTACAGATGTTGCACGACCAAAGATGTCCACTTCAATCGTAACAGTCTGCTTACCTTCGTTAATCGACTTGATTTCGCCACTGTTACCTTCCCAAGCACCGGTAACAACCTTAATCATGTCACCAACCTCTACGTCGATATGAACCTCCTTGACATTAATGCCAAGTGTACGCATTTCACTCTCTGTAAGAGGAACCGGCTTTGACTCGGGACCTACAAATCCTGTAACGCCTCTTGTATTACGAACAATGTACCATGTAACATCATTCATATACATATTAAGCAATACATAACCCGGAAACAACTTTCTTGAAACAGTTTTCTTAACACCATTCTTAACTTCTACAACATCTTGAACAGGTACTGCAACTTCAAGAATCTGATCCTGAAGCTTTCTGTTTTCAATTGTCTTCTCGATATCATTCTTTACTTTGTTCTCATAACCTGAGTAGGTATGTGCTACATACCATTTTGCCTCGCCCGCCTGCGATGCGGACTCTTCTGCGGCTGTCTGTAATGCAGCTTCCATTTCCATTTCTGACATAAATTCACCTACCTAACCAACAATATAAGATAAACCAATCTGTAAAGCCCAATCAATACCGGCGATTAAAAATCCTAAGAGAACAGCAATGATAAGTACTGCTACCGAACGCTTCTTCAAAGAATCCTTTGAAGGCCAGGTAATCTTAGAAAATTCTCCCTTGAGCTCCTGAAACCAGCTTCTCTTAAGAGCAGGTGATGATGTCTCCTGTTTGTTTGACATATACTTACTCCTTTTTCAGACCGCGACAGCATGTCACAGCCTGCCATACAAATACCGATTACTTTGTTTCCTTATGCATCGTATGTGCCTTACAGAATCTACAATATTTCTTTGTTTCCATTCTGTCAGGGTGTGTCTTCTTATCCTTTGTCATATTGTAGTTACGCTGTTTACAATCCTGACATGCCAATGTTATTTTAACACGCACAACCTTCCACCTCCATTTTTAATTACTGATTTTAGGGCATAAAAAAAAAGACCCTTTCATCGCAAACTATAGATTAACAAACAGAAGGCTTATTGTCAAGAAAAATCTAAAGAAAGTTATCATAATTCTTTCTATTAATCTTCTCGAAAAAATATGGACGTTTCCATATAGATATTATATAATTATTGTGTATATCTATAATTTGCTATAGATTTATTATAAACACACTCACATTTAAGGGAAAGGAGGATCTGTCTATGCAAATCGGTTCAGCGGTATATAATCACTTAAGCATGGAGCTTTCGCCAAAAAAACGAAATACAACACACAAATCCTCTGCCTTAAAAGAGGTCTATACAAACATGGCACGCTATAATAAGCAGTCTCCGCTTTTTATGCTCTCTTTGTCAGATACAAAGCAGGCTCGCATGATCAACATTAAAGAAGCTGCTATTTCCCTGCAGGATGTGTCCGAAAGTTTTCAGGATGCCTCAAGTGCCATTTATTCCAAAAAAGTCATTTTTAGTGAAAACGAAGACATTGTGTCCGGCGGTTTCCGTTCTCACAAGCAAACAGAGCTTCCGAGTGAGCTTCTCATCCGGATTGATTCTCTTGCAACCGAACAGAGCAATGTCGGAAACTATGTATCTTCCCAACACTCCGATCTTTTTCCGGGTGTTTACGGATTCGACATAGAGACAACTCACGCAAAAGCACACTTTGCTCTTACGGTAGAACCAAACGATACAAACGAAACAATTTTAAATACGCTTTCTACTTATATTAACAATCGAAGCATTGATGTGAATGCTTCTGTTTTGCATGAGAATAATCTCGTAGCCCTCATGCTTTCTTCTACTGCCACAGGCGAAACAAACGAGGATGGTAATTTGCAGTTTTCATTGTCAGACACGACAAGCGGTATGGGTATCGTCGCAGCATACGGACTGAACAATGTCAGCACCACGCCAACGAACTCACGCTTTACAATCAATGGGGAAGAACATACTTCCTCCTCCAATCATATATCCATCAATCAGGCAATTGAACTTGACTTTCACGCAACATCCGAAAAGCCTGTTAGCGTGCGATTTCTTGCAGATAGTACAGTTGCAAAAGAACAGGCCGAACAGTTCATCGAAGCCTACAACAGCCTCGTAAGGCTTTCGGAGCAGGACACCGACACGCGGATAGGCAGTCGCAATTTATATAATGATATTTCTCGTATTACAGCATCGCACAAAGAAGAATTCGCAAAGGTTGGACTTTCCATTGACGATAAGGGACTCATTCTGACAGAAGAGCCACTTTTTTCCGAAAGCATCGAGAATGGCAGCTTCTCTGCGTTATTTTGCGATTCTTCTACCATCAAAAAGGACATTGCCCTTGTAACAAGACGGCTTTCCCTTGATCCAATGGCATACATCAACAAGACAATGGTTTCTTATCCGGATACAACGAACAAGTCCGGTACTACCTATACACAATCCAATTATAGCGGTCTGATGTTCAACAACTACGCATAATCTATTCGTATAATGCGTCTATTTCCTGTTGCGTCAATTCACGATAGTTTCCACAAGGCAGCGTTTCATCCAATACAAGTTTTCCCATACGGAGTCGTTTCAAATACAAAACCGACAAACCTACCGCCTCAAACATTCTTTTTATCTGGTGGTATCTTCCCTCTGTAATTACAATCTCAATCTCACTTTCCGATTGTTGTGCCGTAAGAATTGTAAGCTTCGCCGGCAATGTAAGTTTCTCATCTCCTATATCGACACCCTCGGCAAATCTTTGCACAACATCTTTCGTAACAAGTCCGTTTATTCTTGCATAATAACACTTCTCCACATGCTTACCCGGTGCAAGCAGTCGATTGGCAAGTTTTCCGTCATTCGTAATAAGAAGAAGTCCTTCTGTATCCTTATCCAAACGCCCAACCGGAAACAAATCTCTGCGTTTTTCTTCCGTAATCAAATCAAGAACTGTTTTATCCCTCGTATCCGCTGTCGCAGACACAACCCCAGCCGGCTTGTGCAACATATAATAGGATACTTCTGCATACGAAATCACCCTTCCGTCAACGCAAACCTCCATCTGTTTTGTTTCAACCTTTGCATCCGCCTGTTTACAAATGGTTCCGTCGAGCGCAACACGTCCGCTTCGCACCAGTTTTTTCACTTCACTCCGTGTGCCCAAGCCTGCATCTGCCAAAAATTTATCTAACCGTAACTTTGCCATAATGACTCCTTTTTAATAGAAAGAAGACCTACGCTATGCAGGTCTTTTTCTTATCCGCGTTTTATAATTCTCTTTACAATCTGTTTTGTATCTGCAAATGATTTTGTTTTGAAATAGAACAACACATACATAGCATTTGCAACAACGACACAAATAACACCCTTTATGATTAACGATATGATTCCACCGCGACCCATTTCCGGAACTAAATCACACAGAAAAATGCAGCAGACAGAAATAACGGCAGTCACAGCTGTATAAATAAGAAGTGAGACAACATATTCTTTTGCATCGCGTTTAAACAATTCCTTAAACAGATTGCGAATAATCCAAGGCATACCGATAAGAAGAATTGAAAGCACTGTCGAAAGCATTACACCATTCAGTCCAATAATCTGAACAAGAATAATATTCATAATTAAATTTACAAGTGCAGTCACAAGCGGGCGAAAACGATCTGTATGCCAAATACCGGCAGCATCCTTGTACGTAATCAAAAGCTGCATTGCACGATCCAAATAGAAATACAACACAAGACAGACAACGGCTGTGTAATCAAGCATATAATTTCCATTTGCAAGACTACCCCACAGCTTCATAAAAGGCTGATACAAACAAAGCAGACAAACACTGCAAAAACCGATCATCCACATAACAAGAAACGTAAGTTTCTTCAGGTCCGCATAGTTTTTCTCCTCGGTTTCGACAAGAATACTGTTGCCAATGCCGGCTGTACAAGAATCAAATACAACCTTCACAATGCCAAATACCGCTGTCAAAATATAGTAATAGTTATTATAAATACCAACCATGGTAAGACCAAGAAATGCCGAAATGACAATCGAGTCTGCTGATGAAACAACAACGACACCGAATTTCATAAGGAACAAATCCTTAATTCGCCCGTTAATTGTTTTAATTCGTTCCGGCGGAAGCTCTCCTTCCGGATTGTAATCCGGGTACATTTTCTTGGCAAAATATGCCGTTACAATATTTGTCACAATCTGTGTGATAATTGCAACAACAAGATACATGTAGTAATCCTTGAAAACGGCTACCGTAACAAATTGCAAACCGTACTGCACCGTGTTTGTAACCAGCATGACCTTACTTGCAACATCATTTCTCTGATGTGCAACAAGCAGACTGTTCTTGTATGCAAACAGCCAATATGACATTACCGTACAGAACAAATTGAGCAGATACACAATATAAACACTAATATCATCCGGCACACTGCCTTTGATAATATATGGAATAAACGGCGTCAGAATCGTTCCGACTACAGCGATTACCAACCCGATGAAACGATAATACTTTCGATATAATTTTACAAGTGCACAGATTTCAGCCGTATTTCCATCGATAATCGGCTGATACATACTATAGACCATTGCAGATCCCACGCCAAGTTCTGCCAGATTGAGCACGAATAAAACCGAGCCAAACAAACTGTTTAGTCCGAGATATTCCAAACTCATATAATACATAAATGCGGTTCTCATAAGGAATGGCATCAAAATCTGGTAGCCTCGCAAGAGCATACCAAATACCATATTTCTCCCTGCATTATTCAATCGACTGTCTTGCATATTTATAGCCTTCCCATATCCTTTATTACTCTTTGATAATCAGCATCCGAAATCTGACAATTTGAAAATCCTGCCTGTTCAAGCATTGCAATCATATATTCGATTTCATCACTGTTCAATGTTTCTTTTTGCTTTTGTTCTCTCTTCGCCACAAGATATAAAAGCTGTTCTCTGTAATTCAAACACTTCAAAAACTCTTTGTCATATCTTGCCCGTTTTATTCGAAAACGACTGTAGTACATAATCAGTCGGTCGTTCATTGACGCTCTCTTAAATCGAATCATAAATACAATTTGCGCTAATCCTATCTTACATAGAAACAGAAGAATTGCAACTACTAAAATAGCAAATAACGCAATTCCGATTTTTTTTATCAGGCTGTCCGACACCGATACAGAAATTCCGCCGCTGCTTCCATCCTCTTCATCATCATCCGAATCATTTGTAAAACGGTCGAACGCTGTCCAGAAATCTTCTGTTTCTTCAACCTCTCCGGCCGGGGTCACCTCTACCGGATGCCACCCCTTTTCTTTGGAATATATTTCGACCCATGCATGTGCATCTGCATCGGTTACATTGATTTCAACAAGCGCGGTTTCTCCCAACTTTGAATATCCATCATAATAATCCGAATATTCGGCATCCTCAACAAGTTCTCCCATTGTAATCTGGTTGTAATCAATCGCATACCCTTCCACATAGCGTGCCGGAATTCCGTAATAACGAAACAGCAATGTCGCCGCCGAAGCATAATGTGCACAATAACCCTTGCGGTTTTCAGTGAGGAAATAATTAATGAAATCCGCTTTTCCCGGTGTTCTTCCCGGACGAATTGTATACGGAATATTCTCCTGAAAATATTCGTTGACAGAATCCAAAACCATCTGTTCCGAACGATCCTCCAGTTGCAATTCTTCCGCCAAGCCGGCAATTGCCTCTTTGTTTTCCTCCGGAATTTCCAGATCCTCCGGCCTAACGGAACCAACCTCACCATAATATTTCTCAAGCATTGCCGTTTTGTTTTCTTCTAATCTCGGATAATACGTAATTATATCATTTCCCATTTTATCCTTATCTATCGGCAGAGAATAATAATACGGCAAATAAGTATTCTCAAGGTTCGCACCGACATTCCGAATAGACATAACGGCCTTTGCACTGTTCGCATCCCCGTTTTCATAACTTTCCTGTAATGCATCTGCCTCCGGCGTCAAATCCCGATCTGCCCATTTTAGCTTGTACAGATTTGTCCACGTATTCTCATATGGATTGTATGTCTCACCAATAAATGCCCGAAGATATACACGTTCATAGTTATAAGGTGTCATTTGCACAACAAGATCCGTCTGATGATCAAGATGAATGGAAGAAACGTCACCAAGTCTTCCGCCATTCATTCCGCCGACATCCTCGGATGAACGATAAAAGCCTTCGATACCGTCAACAAGCAATGTGCCCACTGCCGCCATTGTAAGCTCTTTATATTTATTCATCTTATAACCACTATTAAAGGTTTCCTTCGGCCAGAATGCATTTACAACAGCGACAACCGAAAACACAAGTGCTGCAACAAAAATACCGGCAGACAAAAGTGCCTTGATATCATATACATAAGCAAGCTCCTTGTTTTTGCCGCGACCACGTTCGGTGAACACGCGATTGTTCCGTTTTGTGGAAATCTGAGGACTGTAATGTCTGCTCGACTTATATACATAGGCCAATGCTACACCAATCAGTATCATTGTACTGTATAACAAACTCGGCTCCTCCGTCATATAAAGCGGAATAACATTCAAAAAGAGAACGGCAAAAACGGCCATGCCATACTGCATTCGACGGGAAATGTAAACATTTAAAAATACATCCATTACAATGCCGACAAAAAGTGCCACGCAGGTTACCGTTATGTATCGATCCGTGATAACCTCCGTATATAATTTCTGTATGTCAACCTCAAAATATTCCGAAGCATTTTGTACTGTAATATTGACAATTGCATAAAATCCACTGTTAATATAATACCGAAGAAGATAGACAATCCCCGCAAACCCGACGAGCAAAACAAGATATCCTAGATTTTCCACGAGCAACCGATAGTATAAAAGCGCACATAGAAATGCCATAATCGAGATAACGACATGACATAACAAAACATTGTACTTTATGTCCAGGGCAGACAAATAAAACCCGACACTTCCCATCGAAAGCAGGTAGACAATAAAGCCCTTTAATAAAATTGTAAGTAAACGGTTTTCTTCTCTTTTGTAGACACTCTCACTAAGAACAATGCCTTCACAAACTACCGTCTGTTTCTTTTTTTTCTTTGCTGCCACTAGCCATTCTCCCTAATCCGGATTATCACATCGTCCTGCCCCGGTGCAACATGTAGATAAGAGCGCACCTCTGGATACACCCCTGCCATATGTTCCGCAGCCTCGTTCGGATTGCTGTACGGCTGCTCATAGAACATCTGAATAAACGCCCGGTCGACATCCTCGGCATAATCAATACGAATATCATCATACTCGTATCGTTTTGCGCTCCAATACACAAGGCGCACGGTTGTTTTATCTTCGATAAACGTATGAATAATTGTATATGCAGATGCCAGAACCATATCCAGCATTTGCAAACTGCCGGACCAAAGCTCCGGTACAATAACAAGCTGCTTGTCTGACATCGATACGCGGTCCTTCACCATCAAAATATCCCGCTTCGCCGACAGCTTCCAATGAATACTCATCAGTCTGTCACCGGGAATATACTCACGTATTTCCTGAACATCCGAAAAATCATTTCCACGTTTTGTACTCTCTTCACTCTCGAGCATTCCTTGCTCCACTGCCGAGGCATCATACTGAAACGTTCCCCGTCGGTACGGAACAACCGGCATTTCGGCTGCAACAAAAACTTTTTTGCCAAAATACCAGAATCCCATCAGGTCTTTTATTTTGACTTTTGCAACACATACCTTGACAATACCCGGAAAGGATGGTGTCACCGGAATTTCAAATGTATAGCCTTTAAGCATTCGAACGGGAACAGAAACAACCTTCGAGCCTTTTGTGTTTAGAAATGTGTTCTCAAACTCGATATACAGCTTTGTATCCAGCGATATAAAAAAACTCGGATTTTTTACACGAATCTGAAAATAGACATCCTCATGTTGTTTTGCACAGTTTTCTCCGAGTACCGTAATCTCCACGGAAAGCTTCCGTTTCAATAATGCCGCACATAAAATTGAAATAACAGGTGCCACGATCATTAAAACAAAAAACGTGAAATAAAAATGGCTATGCAAAAAAAAGAACATAAGTCCATTTATTCCAAGAAAAAATCCATATATAATTATACGAACAATTGTCTCCATAGCCCTTTTTTCCTCAACTACGTTAATTTACTGTGCCCTTGCCGCGCAAAGCTTTACACGCTCTGCAGGCAAAAATAATCACACCTTACATACGTGGCGGAACAACCGCCTGCAGCAACATATTCATTGCCTGTCTCACCGTAAGCCCCTGTGCCTTGCCGCGTGCCGATAATTTCACTCTGTGTCCAAGTGTGTCAGCGACAATCTTCTGAACATCCTCAGCCGTTACATAATCTCTTCCGTCTATGACAGCCATCGCTTTCGCCATGCGAAGCATTGCAATCATACCACGAGGACTTGCACCCATCGAAAAAATGTCAAGCTGTCTTGTCGCCTCGACAAGCGAAACAATATATTCATAGATTTCATCTCTTACATACATTTCATTCACATATGCACGAAGCTTAAGGAGATCATCAACCGAAATAATTCCCTGAACCTTCGAAACAGGCTTTGAAGCATTTCCCTTTAAAATCGCTACCGCATCCTGATGGCTCGGGTATCCCATTGAAAGACAAACCATAAATCGGTCAAGCTGCGATTCGGGAAGCATTTGCGTACCGGAAGAGCCGTAAGGATTTTCTGTTGCAATAACAATAAACGGATCCGGAAGTGCTCGTGTCACCCCATCAACCGTAGCCGTTCCCTCTTCCATTACCTCAAGAAGGGCAGACTGCGTTTTGGGCGATGTTCGGTTGATCTCATCTGCAAGAAAAAGATTGCAAAAGACAGCGCCCTCGCGATACTCGAATTCCTTTGTTCCTGCATTATACATAGAAAAGCCTAAAATATCACTCGGCAAAACATCCGGTGTGAACTGTACACGTTTATAGTCGAGGGACATACTATTTGCAAAGGTCATTGCAAGCGTTGTTTTTCCTACACCGGGAATATCTTCCATCAAAACATGTCCGCCCGCAAGCATTGCCGCAAGCACCTTCTCGATTACATCTGCCTTACCTTGAATTACTTTTCCGACTTCCTCTTTAATTGCCAATAAGTTTTTATAATCCATTTCGGCTCCTTTCTATTGCGTTTTTTTCATCATCGAATTGATCTTCCTCATCACGTTTCCCCGGAAAAAGGAATCAGTCCCTCGTCCGTTACCTGATAGTATGCATATTCTCCGCTATTGTAATCATAGCAATAAGCGATATCCCCGGACATGCTGCAAACAACCAATTCGTTTGCCTTCTGATTCGTCACTTCGACTTCGCCCTCATCCGTCACCAAAAATACTTTTGTACCATCCCATTCCTCGTTAACCGGATTGCCATGCACGAAAAAGGTTTGTCCGTTTGCATTTTTTACGCAAAAATTACTATTTACAGGGTAAAGATTTCTGTATGAGCCATCTTCCCCTAAAATTTCATATTTTCCATCGTTATTCCAATCAATTTTATATGCGGACGGAAATATTTGGATTCCAATTTCGGCTGTAATATCACTTGCCATTGCCCCCTTCGGAAGATACTTCTCCTCAAAAGAAGTTATATCCTGATACGGAATCATCAGTGTCCAACATCCGACATGGATCGGAAGTCCACGCGGAATATAGATTGCTATTCCCTCCGCTGTCAAAAACCATTTTTGCCCCCATTCTTTCCAATCCTCATTTAGACTTGTCATCATTTCTTCAGGGCTTTCGTGTGGATATTCACCATATAATTCGTCGATTTCAATATAGGCATCATCAAGTCCATTTTTTATACATGACTGCAATTCCGTCACGTCGCACAAATCCTCTAACGTAAGTATCTCACCTGTCTTCGCATCAATCGTTGCAAACGGATCCCAATATGTCGCGTCAGTATAAGTATTCCATCGTTCATCCACAATGCATGAAAAAATAGCATCATCCGCTCTGGAGACCTTAAACTGCACACAATACTTTGCATCTTCGCCAAACATGCTCTGCGCCAATTCGTTTTTCTCATCGCGTTTTGCCTCAACCTCGGATTTGTATCGTTTCATTTCCGATTCAAGAGTATTCGCAAGCAATTTATATCTCTCACTCTCGATTGTGAGTTCCGCAAAACAATCACCGGCATCATATGGCGTTATGTTTTCATAATAATCATATTTTACACGGTACAATTGACTCTGCTCTGTCTCCTCAGAAACCGTGTTATCATCAGGCCAATTGTCATCAAACGGATTTTCAGCAATTGTTTCCTCTGTAACTTTTGGCTCTTTTTTGTCCTTCATTAAATTGTGCCGAATTACGAGTCCTCCGCTCGTTAGGACCGCCACTCCCGCAATTGCAAGCGCGACTTTTGCACCGACCGTAGATAATATTCCGGTCGTAACTCCGCCACCTGTGGCCGCACCTGTAGCTGCACCTGCTGCCGCGCCATTTGTTATCGTTCCGGTTGTTACTGCTGCACCTGCATCCGCTCCGATTGGCACCACCTTTGCACCTGTGCCGACAGCGTTTGTGACTGCACTCGCTTGTACACCTGTTTGTACACCTGTTTGCGCACCCGGAACTGCACCCATAACAGACTGTCCAATTGTACCGGCAGCGCCACCCATTGCTGTACCACCAATGGTAGTACCTGCTATACTGTTTAATCCGGTTCCTGAAATTGCACTGTTTACCGTAATACTTCCTGTTGCCTTCGTTGCGCCGGTCAGAACAACGCCTGACGTGAGCACACCCGGCATACCAAGCATTACCCCTGCGATCGCATTCTTAATCAAATCATGTATGCGACGCGGCACCATTATCTTCTCGACATCCTGCTTAAACAACGTAACAAGCCAAGGGGACAATTCACTCATGCCGGTCGATTTTTCTTTTTCTGTCGCTAATAATGCTTTGCAAAGCTTTGTCTTTGCACTGTTTAAATTCCGGACAATCGACTGGCTCGGAACGCCAATCGACTGTGATAGTTCCTCAATCGCTATGCCGTTGTAATAATGTGACACAATACAAAATTTTTCCATGCTTGTAAACTGCTGTTCCATAATCATGCGCACACTGTTTTGCACAGCGACATCATGTTCCACTGTATTGGGAAGGATATACTCTCCCACCTGCTGCTCAGCCATTCCATACGGAATGTCATACCAATATGGATTTGGCTGATTTGCATTCAAAAAAACGAAGCAGTTTCGTGTTGCCACTTTACTTAACCATGCAACAAAGTTCTCCGGTCTATCTAACTCGCCTAACGTTCTCCCTATCTCCATATAGGTTGCCTTCATAATATCTTCGATCATTGCCTGAGCATTTACACAGCCTCCGACTATTTTCAAAAGGCTTGCATATATGGACTTTTCCGTCTCATCATAAATGATTTGAAACGCCTGATTATCCCCCGCCTGGTATGCAATTACCGCCTGAATTAACGGAAGTGTTGCCCCACAATTCTCACAATTTTTCATACTTGTACCTCTCCTATTTTCCGCTCTGCCGGAACCTGCAATTCGACCCAATATATCACTTTATAGAATATCATTTTTTCTGCCACATATCAAGAAATACAGCATAGGGGTTTCTGTCAAGTAATCGTTAGCACGATTCTTACCCGGACGCTTTCTTCGCTCAATCAGCTTTCTTCACGGAGATGGATTCCATGCAGGGACATTTGCGACCGTCAGTACTTAATGAGTGTGAAACACGAATTTAGTACTGCTACGCGGAGCAACTAAGCGGAAGCGGTCCCGGAATGGAACCATCATCCGTGAAGAAAGCCGGTTGAGCATGAATATGCACAGTATTTCGTATGACTTTGCCTTTACGATAAATGGATTATATAGTAGAATATTGGTGGAGGGAGGCATATTCCATGGACTATAATTATCGCTGTATGGGATGTATGCATGAGCAATTTGATTTTACTGTTCCATGTCCGAATTGCGGATACACGGAGCATCAGAATAAACCGGGGCAATTGCCCGTACGTTCCATCTTACACAATCAATATATCATCGGCAGGTCTCTTGGGGCCGGTGGCTTCGGAATCACATATATTGGCTTTGATATCCATTTGCTTAAGAGAGTCTGTATCAAGGAGTATTTTTTAGGCAATATTTCCTGGAGAAACCGCGATGGTTTTTCTGTATGCTGCAATGCCGAATACGCTAAGAGATTTAATCACGAAAAAGCAAGATTCATTGAGGAGGCCAGAGTTCTTGCACAATTAGATGACCAACCCGGTGTTGTAAAAGTTTTGAATTACTTCGAAGAAAATCAGACTGCCTATATCGTTATGGATTATGTCGAAGGAAAGTCGCTTCGTTCGTATGTTAACGAACACGGCGGAAAACTGACTCCTATGGAGACTTTTTCCCTACTCCGACCGGTCGTACAGTCGCTTGCTACTATGCACGCAAAAGGTATTGTCCATTTAGATATCAGCCCAAGCAATATTATGTTAACTGAACGTGGTGTTGCTAAGCTCATTGATTTTGGAGCTGCCAAGGGACGAAATAAAGACTTAAATTCTGATAAGGTATTCAAGAAAACATATTCTCCGATCGAACAAAGAACACCGGATGGACAAATCGGTTCATATTCAGACGTGTATGCACTTTGTGCAACATTTTACGAGATACTGACCGGTCAGAAACCGGTTGGTTCGCTCGAAAGACAGGCTGGCGAGCCAATGTATTCTCCTCGTCAATATGGCATTGGAATTACCTCTGAACAGGAACAGGCACTGATAAACGGACTTGCCATTGAACCCGATAATCGTATTCAGTCAGCTGCCGACTTATATTTTTATCTTTATGCGCAGGATGATACGACAGCAAACGCCTCCAATGCACTCCATGCTGCAATCCAAAACAGTCATGCAGGCTCAGAGCTTTTGATGAATGCGCTTGAAGAAGAAAAACAACGCAGACAAAAGGGGCAGAAGATAATTATCGCAGCAATCGCCGCTTCGTTCACAATTCTTGTTGCACTTGTCGTTATTCTTGTCGTAGGAAAACCATCCGATAACACAAGCAATCAGTCTGACAACCGTCCGGATGCCGTTACTGTTTCAGCCGAACCAATTCCATCGGATACTTTTTCTTACACACAGTCCTCAACAGAAGGTTCTTTTGTCGAATACGACGACGATCTCCGTGACCAGGTTTACGATGTACTTGCGACTGTTCGCGCAAGTGAAGGTTCCCCGGATGTTGTTGTCAATCCGACTTACGAGGAAGTGGCAACTCGTATCGCCGAGCAATGCATCAATACCCCAAATCCGGGTTCGGATGAATGGAACACCACAATCCAGACATTCATAAACGATGAACTTGCAAGCTATGGGCTTTCACAAAACGGCTGGTTGCTGTATTCGTGCATGCTTACCTATCCGGAATCTGTTCTGGAAGTATTGGAAGAACAAATCGACATTCTTAACAGCAATGCTTCAGGAACTATAACGCTTCGCAATTGCAACAGCGTCGGTATTGGCTGTCGAACGCACGCAAATGGTTTTAAATATTGGATTGTAATCTTTTTATAGAACGCAAAAAATCCCGCCTCAAAAGCGGGATTTTTTGCGTTCCTTTTATTTTGTAATTCCGAGACGCTTTGCCTCATCAGCGACCGCCTTTGCAACAACCTTTGCAACTCTCTCATCAAATGCACCCGGAATAATGTATTCTTCATTTAATTCCTCGTCCGTTACGATTGATGCGATTGCCTTTGCTGCTGCCATCTTCATTTCTTCTGTAATGCCTGTCGCACGTGCATCAAGCGCACCACGGAAAATACCCGGAAATACTAATACATTATTAATCTGGTTTGGATAGTCCGAACGTCCTGTTGCCATAACGCGAACACCACCCTTTTTCGCCTCTTCAGGCATAATTTCAGGCGTTGGGTTTGCCATAGCAAATACGATAGGATCCTTCGCCATAGACGCAACCATCTCTGCCGTCACAATATTCGGAGCAGATACACCGATAAATACATCTTTTCCCTTCATAATCCGGGCCAAAGGTCCACGTTCTTTGTTCTTGTTTGTAATTTCTGCCATTTCCTTTTGTGCCGGATTCATCCAGTCCTCTCCCGGACAAAGTGCACCATTTTTATCGACAAGAACGGCATTGCCGATTCCGAGCGAAAGCAAAAGCCGGCAAATGGAAATACCTGCGGAGCCCGCACCATTAATTACGACATTTGCTTCATGAAACGGCTTGCCGACGAGCTTCAATGCATTGATAAGGCCTGCCGAAACAACAATTGCGGTTCCATGCTGATCGTCATGAAATACCGGAATATCAAGCTCTTCTTTGAGACGTCTTTCAATTTCAAAGCATCTTGGAGCAGAAATATCTTCCAGATTGATACCACCGAAAACAGGTGCGATGCGTTTAACGGTTTCAATTATTTCATCTACATCCTTTGTGTCAAGACAGATTGGAAATGCATCAACGCCACCGAATTCCTTGAACAAAATTGCCTTTCCTTCCATAACCGGAATTGCAGCCTCCGGTCCGATATCACCAAGTCCGAGAACAGCCGTTCCATCCGATACAACAGCAACCATATTGGACTTGCACGTATATTTGTATACATCCGATTTGTTGTCACGAATCTTACGACATGGCTCTGCAACACCCGGTGTATACGCTGTACTAAGATCCTCTCTTGTCTTCACACGAATCTTAGAGACAACCTCTACCTTTCCTTTGTTTTCTTCATGCATTTTTAAACTCAACTCATTGTAATCCATTTTTTTCTCCTAACGAACCTTTCCTGTTTTTTTCCAAATACTTGCATTCATAATTGTCATTATCATATGTACAAAAGCTGCAACCGCATTTACGGCTATACCAAGCATAATGCCGTAATATATGCCGAAGCTTTTTTGGACTTCATAAATTGTTTCCATCTTACTATCAACAAAAGCATCCTTCATCGCAGCTCTCGCCACAACAAACAATACAGCTGCTGCTGCCGTAAGCAACAGGCAGACAACGGAAACAAGCGGATACGGCTTATTCGCAGCCTTCATTGTCTTACTTACCATAAATACCGATAGCAATGTATTCAAAATACAAACGATGCCTATGATAATAAATAAAATATTCACATAGGATGGCAGCAAATTCGAAAAGCTCTGCTCGTAAGCAAAATCCAAAACATAAATATCCACCGTCTTACCGATCAGGGACTCCAAAAAGTAATAACCCGGTTTAATCCAAACAATCATACTAAGAACAACTACCGCTGCAGAAATCAATGTATACGTAATCGCTGATATGGCGTACACAGTCGTCTGCTCCTGCTTGTTTTCCGGTTCATTCTTCTTTGCATTTGTCGGTTGTTCCGGTTTCTTTTCTTCGGACGTCACAGTCTTTTCTTCGGTTGACTTTTTTTGAATCATTTCCTGCTGTTTTTTTTCATTCTTTTTCGCCTGCCTTTTATCCATGGCTTATCCCTCCTGAATCATATCAAAAATCGATAATTGTTCACCGATTGTTTTGTTCTTATATTCACGCATGTAACGGAATAGCTCCTCACCATCGTATATAATACCATAGTTTTCGCATCTTTGTTGCAAAATTTGCATAAGTTTTTGGCTATTCGGACTGACAACCTCATATGCATCCCCATATTCCTGCATATAGCGTTCCTTCATTCCCGGAAAAAACTTATCTAACTGTTCGTAAAAATATTCACGATTTCCCTCTCGAAGAGTCATTCCCATGTTGCTATGCATAATGCCATAAACGCCTGCCTGTGCACACGCATCCACAATGCTTGTTATATTTTCCTCCGTATCATTAATATACGGCAATATCGGCGTCAACCAAACTATCGTCGGTATACCACGTTTTTGAAGCTCTTTCAATACCTTAATTCTTCCGGATGTCGGACATACATTTGGCTCAAGCTTCTTGCAAAGTGCATCGTCAAACGTTGTAATTGTAATGGCAACAACGCATTTTGTCTTGCGGTTTATTTTGTCTAACACCTCAATGTCCCGCAAAATCAAATCGGACTTTGTCTGTATCGTAATGCCGAAATCAAAACGCTCAATCTGGTTTAGGCAAAGTCTTGTCATTTGAAGTTCTTTTTCCAGCGGTACATATGGATCTGTCATGGAGCCTGTAATAATCATACCTTTTGTTCGTTTGCGCTTCAGTGTACGCTCCAGTATGTCAGGCGCATGCAATTTTACCTCGATATCTTCAAAGTCGTGGTCCATACGATAGCATTTGCTGCGTGAATCACAATAAATACAACCGTGTGTGCAACCACGATAAAGGTTCATGCCATTTTGCGGTGATAATATTGCTTTTACTTCTTTGTAATGCATTAAAAATCCCTCTTCTCTTTATGCAATAGCATAAAACGTATCTTTTGCCTAAATAAAATCAAAGCTGACCTGCTCGTACTCTAAATCCTGATACTCTAATTCTTCCTGCTCAACGCGACTTGTGTAATCTGCCACAACCGTAAGCTGTTTTCCGTTGCTCATCTGCTGTCCCAAAATGTAATTCACATCAAACCGTCCTGTAATAGCCGGTGTAGCACCACGTGCCGGAACAATCAGCTGGACGTTATTCGCTGCAAGAAGCGCAAAAATAGGTTCCCAAATATAAATATCCTTTGCTGCACCAAATGGATTATCAATAAAGATTGTCTTTGTTCGGATATCCTCATTTCCACTCTGGTACATACCGGAAATATAATTGATAATCGATATAAGAAATTGAATGTAAATACCTTGCGACTGGCCGGTACTTCCAACCGCTTCCTCATATCTTAAGTAACGGCTTTGCTCTTTGATTCGCTCGCGCTTATACAAATTAAGCTTAATCGCATTCATATCGGTTACAATAACGCTAAACAATCTCTTTAAAGTCAGACTGTTACGAATAAACTTCATTCGTTCCTTGTCATTATCATAATCATCTGCCTGCGCAACAATTCGGTCAATGTAATCTGACATTCGCTGCTTCAAAAATTCATCTTTTAGGTATGGCACTGTAAGGCTAATCATGGAAATTGCTTCCCCGTCTAACATAATTCTCGATAATTTCGGCAATTTGTCAAGCTCTGTCCGAACATCCAGACACCGCTGCAGACACTGTTCTTCAAAGTTTGCTTTCATTGTCTCCATATCGGTAAGACTCTTCTCGATGCGGTCACGCTCCAGTCTGATATAAGACACCATTGCATGCAGACTGTCAAGCAGATTCTGTGCATCCTCATAATTATCCGGAACAATCACATCCTCGCGAATCGAATTTGCAAGCTCAAACACTTCCATCTGATCAAGAGAAGTTGCGGTTGTTCCCTTGAATTTTAGAAGCTCATTCTTTGAACGCTCGAGAAGCTTTACACTACGATCAAACTTTATCAATGCTTCCTCAAACATTTCGCGAAGCTTTTCTTTTTCTTCGAATCGCGGTGTTGCTTTATCAAGGGAAATGCCATTTGTCTCAACAATGCGCTTCACGTCCTTGTAAAGATCAATCATATATCCCTGTTGTCTGCTATAGCGTTTGCATGCTTCCTCACAATCCTTTTCTTCCTTTGTAAGTCTCGCAAGAAGTGCCTCTCCATTCTCAAGGTTTGTAATAATCTCAGAGAAGGATGCCTCTACTTCTTCATAAGCACCATAAGCAGCCTCTATATTTGAAATCGCATAGGATATACTACCCTCTAAACGATTTTGTTCGGATTCCTTTTTCTTTCGGCGATTTTCAAGCTTCGTAATTGTATTTTTCGCCTCATCCATGCTATATTTGCAGCTGTTAATGACGTCCTCATCTGCGACATACAAAAGGCCGCGTGCTTCAAAATCCTGAAGTGTTGTAAGCTTGACACCGCGTTTCTCGATATTCTTAAGGCAACGCTCCATCGACACCTTCAACGTATCCATAAGCATTTTCTTATCGTCCAGCGCTTTTAGTCCTTCGCTCTCCGCATTTATCATCGCTGTAAAACGAGCCTTTAGCTCATCATCGCCAATCGTCAAAATATCGTAATCCTTGTCGATATTGTAATACTGCTTGTAGGTGTTATCCCACTCAAGCTGCATTGCATATGCCTTACGCTCCAACGTCCGGATATGCGAGCGTTCCTCTTCAAGATCCCGTTCGCTGTCATCCTTCGTCGCTGTAAGCTGTCGAAGCTTCAACTCTAAACGGTCAATCTGCTCACGACTTTCATTTGCAATTTGCTCCTGCTGTTCAATCAGTTCAGAAAGCTGTCCTGCCGTATGAAGCTTATGCACATCTGCCATACATTGCTCATAGTTTTCCTTTTCTTCTGCAAGCTGCTTTCCTATACGCTCAATTTTAAGTTGGAGCTCCTTCACTTCCTTTGATGCATTCTCAATATCAAGAAATCGTTTTTTCTGCTCTTCTCTTGCATCCTCCAGTCTTGTCCCCGCCTCCGTATAATCGCGATCCGAAAGTTTTATTACAAATGCCTGGTCCTCTTTATAGGTTGCAAGCATTTCCTCGCGAACTGCAAGCTGTGACTCTAATTCCCGAATGATAGCATCTTCTTTTTCCAATAGGTTCTTAACGGCTTCTGTATCCGTAAGCTCCTCTGCCTGTCGGCTCACAAGAAAAACATTTTCTCCCGTGTGAATACCGCGCTGGTCGATATGCTCGATATCATAAATATATACGCAGCCTGCTCCTGTATCAAAAGAACGCAAATTCTGATCTTCGGCAATCACATCAAAATCCGAAACAAGTACGCCATACGGAAGCTCAGGATTTGTTTCAAGCAATTCCTTCTGCCGTTTTACCGGAAGTGCCGACAAATAATCCATGCCATACATAGCCGTCTGGCCATGCCGAGTCTCAATATAATGCATGACACGAAGTGCTGCCTCCGACCGGTCAAGCAAACGCCCCTCTCTAAGTCTTTGCTTACGTTGCTTTGATACCTCGATATCGCGGCGCAACTTCTCGCTCTCAATAATTGCACTTGTAATTCTGGCACTAATTACATCTGCAAGTGCTTCCATTGTCTCTGTCTTATAAACCGTTTTTATGTTGTTTAGCTTTTCACTTGCCTGCAGGAACGCCTTCTCCTTTGTTGAAAGCTCCTGTATCCGAATTTCGTTTTCTTTCGCTTTTGCCTCAGACACCGAAATCTCAAGCTGTTTTTTTGAAAGCAAGTCTTTGCTGTCAAAAAGTGTCTGTTCGAATTCCTTTTGTCTGGCCATCGAGGTCGCAAGCACTTCTTCCCGCTGTGCTTTTTGATCCGCCAGCTGTGTAAACTGAATTTGATGCATAGACATGCGAAGTGCTGATAATTTCTCAGAAAGTGCCAATACCTCGGCATCTGCCGTTTCCTTGCGGTTTGTCGCAACTGCTAGCGAAGTACGTGTTTCCTGTACCATTTTTTCATTGTACTGCTTCTTCGCCTCTGCCTGAACGCATTCGCTTGTAAGCGTGTCAATCTGATCCTGAATATCCTTTAATACAACATCCATACGAAGCTTCAGGTTGTAAACATATGTATATAACAATTCTTCATCAAAGGAAGACTCTGCGAGCATCGTCTTAATCAAAAGCTCTGTCTGATTGTACTTCGAGCGATCCTGCATATACTCAATATATTCATTAATGCTTTCCTTGAGTTTTAAGTCATCATTTAATTCATTGTATCTGCGGTTCTGCTCCGAAAGCTGTTTTGTAAGCTGCTCAATCTCCTCGCGCATCTGATCGACTTGCTTTTTGTCCCTCGCAACCTTAAGGCACTCCATATGCTTTCGCTGTCTTGTCTTTTGCTCGTATTTTTCAGTCCGGGCAGCCTCAAGTCTCTCCATCTGTGCGGAATCCTCTTTTGCAAACTGCTCACCGGTAACACAGATATCTGCCAAAAGCTTACGAAGCTCACTTTGTTCCTTGTAAAGCTCCAGGAAGGACGATACCTTATCAGCAAGCACATTTACAAGTTCTACCTGATGGTCATAGCCTGCAATTTCTTTTTTCTTTTTTGCAAGCACGGTAAGCTGTTCCTTAATATCCATCAAAAGCTTCGCCATAGCATCCGAGCCATCTTCATCCAGCTCCGTTTTTACCATGTAGGCCTTTTCAATAATTTCTTCAATCAACAGGTCTTCCACAACCTTGCGCGTTGTCTTGTAATTGTTCTCAAAATAAGTACGAACATGGCCCTCCGTCTTGTTGATACCGCGAATGATCTCCCACTGGCTTTCGTGAAGACCATATCTGCTGATAAATCGCTGGTATTCACCTTTGCGGTCAAATACATAAACCTTAAGTGCCATATCCTTATGTTCAAGCTCCTTTAAATAGCTTCGAAGTCCCTGGAACGTGACACGTTCACCATCCTTTGCAAGCGGCAAATTCATTATATCGTTCTTGTTGTAGTTCCGGTAGAAAATGCAATAATTAAAGTATTCCACCGCCGCAACATCCTTTTTCTGCACATCATCAAGCTCCGATGCATCCTTTGCCTTACGTGCACAAAAGCCCGTTGTCATATAGCGGTAGCCTTCCTCCTGAAGTGCCTCTTCAAGCTTCCACTCTACAAGCGAATGAATCGTTGTATTGCCATTCCCTGTGCGGAATAATTTTTCAATTGGCTGCTTTTCATCGAGGGTACAGTTTGGAATCATGTTCTGCATAAGAAGAAGCATAAGCACACTTTTACCACCACCGTTTGCAAGGTCATACAATGTATTTTTGCCATGCATACGCATTGTGAAATCGTCATAATACTGTGTTCCAAAGTTGTATTTTACATTATTTACTCGTATACGGTTTATACTAGGCATCGATTTCACCTCCCAGTACTTTATAGATACGGCCCTTATATTCCTCAAAATAGTTTTCTGCAATAGCCTTAAAACGATTTGTCGGATAGTAGCGTTCCTCAACCTCGACAAACAGCTTTTGCGATACAAGGAAATTAAAGGCAAGCTTCACATAGCCTGTCTTTGAAGCACGGGAAGCTCTGTTTCGATCCTTATCCTCTGATGTAACCATAGGAAGCTCATCCCACAAAAGAGCAATTGTACGGAAGCTGTCTTCCGCAAGCTCGTCCATAGAATACACATTTAAGTCCTTCATAATCGTTGATAAATAATCGGTCATCTGTGTGAGGATATCCTCTGTTTTCACATATTCCTTCACCTGATATGCGGCAGAATCCTGGTAAAAATACAAGAGTGCGTTATACATAATAAAATAAACGGTATAAAGCTCCTTATTCAGACGGAGGCCGAGAATTCTCTTTAAATCATCATTTGTATAACCAAATATGCGATTGCCGTCACCCGGTGAGATAAAAAGGCAGTCCTCATACTCATAAAGGCTCAAATTAAGCTTCTTCAGCATCTGCATTGTAATGTCATACACTGCAGCATTTGAGTAAAATTCCTCGTATAGCTCGCGCGTATCCGCATTGGAACGGGATACTTCACGTCCGGTAATCAGTGCTGTATAAATATCAAGTGCTTTATCTAAGCTTTTTGCTTCCATTTACCCGTTCCTCCTCTCAAATATCATATCTGTAACATAAAATGCTGCGTCCTCGTCTGCATCACCCGTAGCAAGCTTAGGTCGAAGTGCTACCGTCTCATTGTTAAAATGAATATCAAAACACATATTTTCAAATCGCTTCTTGGCAGCTTCATCAAGATTTTCAACAACCATTTCTTCCAGTAAGGTTTCCTGTTTTTCCAACATTGTTGACAGCTTGTAATTTCGCTTTCCCGCAAGATGAACTAAAAACGCATAGTAATCTCGGTTTGCATATATTTCCTCGCCAAATTTAATTTCCAAAATGCCGTTATACTCCTTGAGTGTAAGCTTGTTCCATTTGTCAAGCTGATCCATAAGCTCATAAAACAGTCTCGCAAAATTGATGCTGATTTTCTTGTCAAGCACCTCATCCTCATATTCAAAATCGAAATCCGGTGCATATTTTTCAACCTTCTCGCCCTTTACCTTGTCATCTCCACGCAAAGTAAGCATATTGTCGATTGTGCGCATAGAAAATGATTTGTCAATCTTTGGTGCAAACAACGGCATAAGCACATGCGCCATATTTTGCGGTGTATCGTTTTGCATGAGGTTAAGCATCTGCTGTCTGAAATCAAAAACCGGTCGAAGTCTTCTTAGCTTTGCCTGCTCAATCATGCGGTCTGACAACTGTTGTAAGCTTGTTGTCTCGGAAATCAACCGGCTATGATTATAGATTGTTTTTTTAAGTTCTGTTTCCAAAGCTGAAATATCTTCCAACACACGTGACTGAAGCGATGTCGCCTGTCCACTTCCCGACTGTTCAAATGACGCACGCTCAATTGCCTTGTCAACAAGCGCCTTATTCTTTGCAAATAATTTTTGCTCTTCCGCAAACCACTTCGTTGTCGTCTCCATGTATTGCCGGTAACGTTTTTCACCCTCAAACACATCCATCCCAAGCAGCTTCACAACCTGCTCTTTTTCGAGAAGAAGCTGAATTACCTGACTGTTGATTCGACGAACAACATCAATGCCACCCTTAAAATTGTTTGAGCGAATCATCTTTTCAAGGAGAAGCTGAGAAACATTGATTCGGCTTTCGTCCTTCATCTCTTTTGTATCCAGGTAAAACTCAATTCCTTCAGAGGTAATTGAGTAGTATACCTGCCCCTGTTCTATGCGGCTGTCAACCAAACGCACTCTGGCAATCTTTTTTTGATGGGACTCCGGATCATAAAAGCTATATTCAAAGGCCCGGCCGTCATTTTTGAGTTTGTCGAATATATAAAGAATCAGCTGATGACGTTCTTCTTCCGTCTCCGAAAGATCAAAATCGCGTTCCAGAAGCTCTGTCAAAAACTGCTCATATTCTTCGAATGTAATATCTTTTTCGTGGAAATTATTTTCATGAATTAAAAAACGCAAGGATGCCAGGGTAATATAGCCCATATCAAGAAAATTATATTTTCCGTCCTTGTACTGTGAAAACGTCGTTTCATTCAGTACGAAGAATGGATAATATTTCTTGAGATTCTGCATTCTTGCGTTATGTTCTGCAATTATATCATTGATTAAAACATACTTGCCTGCCATGAATATCCCCTATCTTGCGTACCTTTACATAATTATTAAAATTATACTACAAAATACCGCATAAAACAAGGGAATACTAATGGTTTTCGGCATCCGTCCGACATCCTTTTACAGTGTCAGATTTTTCTCCCACTCTGTCACCTTCGGCCAGCCTGTCGTGTCAAAAGCCTTTCGGATCAGCTCACTTTCGTATTGAAGCTTGGAACGTATATTTTTATATTGAAAACAGCCTGTTTTCCAATATTTCTCACACATGGCGTATTCCATAACCCTTGCATGATCTTCCACCGGAAAGCTTTTTGAGTATATATCAACGAAACTAATATCCTCTGTTTGACCGTTCTGTGCTTCATCTGAATTATATACATATTGACTGTCAAAGTTGTTCTGATTCTGAGCATAGTTGTAATCGTAGCAAAAGCTTTCCGGATTATAAGAATTCCATATGTCATCCTGAATCCAATATTCTCCAAGCATGAGATAATCATCGATCGAGTGAAATATCTCGTGATGTATGGTTGATTTCAAATCGGATATCATATGACAATTCAGATAAACGATATAGCTCTCAAATGTTTCATTCTGCAATCCGCCGGCTTCACTTAACACATCTTCACCTATTCCGGATATGGAGTCACACAAATAAATCCACATCGGATGACCCTCTGTCAGTTGCAGCTGTGCCAGCATCCCCTTCGGGTATCTCGCAAGCTCCCTGTCTATTATTTTTAACGAGCGTTTCATATTCAGACAGCTTTCCAAAGGCGTAGGTGTATAGTCATATACAAAGCTTGCATCAAAGTCTTCTCCGAAGCCGATTTCCACGCCATACTTCTTCTCAATTTCATCGGCATAAGCTCGCATTTCCGCGAGAAACGCCTCTTTGTTATCTGTCACTTTATCGATTGGATATGCATATATTCCATCGTCATTTGATTTAGCGTAGACACCGCACAAATCCCATACACAGAGCGAACGTGTTTCGTTATTTGTGATTTCAAATACAACAACACCAAGCCGGTCTAAATATGTAAATTGTGAAACATTGACCCAGTCCTCCTCGAGATAAACCGACGTTTCATATTGCTTTTTTCCCTCCGGGTTGTAAAGGCTAAGCTTATGCTCCGTCCCCGCATCATTCATTTGTTCTGTCTTCTCAAATGACAAAAAAGCGCAATCCGCCAATGACGAACAAAGTACGAAATTGTCTGCTTCATAATCAAAGGATAATACATAGCTTGGTTCTTCCCCCATTTTTCCCCAGACATTTTCAAAGCAATTATCAATCTCCACTTCCCCGTAAAACAGCGTATCCGTATAATCGAACCAATAATTGCCACCCGCTGTTTTACCGATTGTTTTTCCTGTCGTAAGATCGCTTACAACCGTATATGGCTCTTGTGCCCGAAAAACATTATACACGATTTGATTTTTCTCAACATTAACAACAATTTGTGAAACATAATCTCCTCGGTTCGAATCATAATCTTCTAATTCCTCAAGCTTAATTTCCTGTACTTCTTCCGTCCCTAAATCAACTCTGTATATTTTCCCCGAATCATATTCGTTGTAATAAAATGCACTCAAATCCTTTGCAAGTGCATAGCCATTTATGACCGAAGACGGCCATTTAAACTTTTGAAGGAGATTCAGATTTTCATCATACAACTCTCCCTCCATATTGGAATAGATCATAACTTTTCCATCTTCGTTCACATGCATATAACCATAATTTGTCTCTTCGTCAATCCGGCACGTTCCTATTACCTCAAGCGTAACAGCATTGAGTCTTGCGATTGTTCCGTCATAATACCAAATCAAAATATCTGTATCATTATATTTTACAATATCATAAACACTTTCCTTATTTTGATTCCAAACAGAATCATCCATTTGATATATATCTGTTCCGTTTGAAATCGGATGTTTGCTGATTTCGAATTCATATGCATCTAAGCTTTTCGTTCTCGGAAGTGTCAGCTCTTCTTTGGATTCGACTTCCTCTGTTGTTGCTTCTGTCGATTCTTCCGTTGCTGTCTGCTTATGAGCATCAGGTTTTGCGCTATCTTCCTGTTTTCCGCATCCAGCAAAAACAAAAAGCATAGCAACAAGACACATTATTCGTAACAGCCAATATTCCTTTCTGTTTCGTCCCCTTTTTTTCATAGTATTCTCCTACTGCGTTTCTTTCATTATGACACAAACTTGTATACTATTTGTATGCTAATTCAAAACAATTTGATCCATCAGCAATTCTTTTGATTGCACTGCCGGCAAGGTCGCGTATTACAGGCCCGCGGTTAAAAAGGTCATGGTTAAAAAAAGTCCGATTTGCAAAATACAAATCGGACTTTTTTTATTATCGGAACAAAAGCTTAAGCCTTGCCTACTGAACCGAATAATTCCATCTTTTCTTTAACAGTTGCTTTGATTGCCTCAGCACCCGGAGCCAGAAGCTTACGTGGGTCGAATCCCTTACCTTCTAAGTCCTTACCTGCTTCGATGTACTTTCTTGTAGCTTCCTGGAATGAAAGCTGGCACTCTGTGTTAACGTTGATCTTAGAAACACCAAGTGAGATTGCTTTCTTAATCATATCTTCAGGAATGCCTGTACCACCATGAAGTACAAGTGGCATCATGCCTGTCTTCTCCTGTACTGCTGCAAGAGTCTCAAAGCTAAGACCTGCCCAGTTCTCAGGATACTTACCATGAATATTACCGATACCTGCTGCAAGCATATCTACACCAAGATCAGCGATAGCCTTACACTCATCCGGATCAGCACATTCGCCTGCACCAACAACACCGTCTTCTTCACCACCGATAGAACCAACTTCTGCCTCAATTGAAAGACCTAAGTTGTGTGCTACATTAACAAGCTCTCTTGTCTTAGCGATATTCTCCTCGATTGGGTAATGTGAACCATCAAACATGATAGATGTGAAGCCTGCTTTGATACACTTGTAGCAACCTTCATATGAACCATGATCTAAATGTAATGCAACAGGAACAGTAATTCCAAGTTCCTCATCCATAGCCTTAACCATAGCTGCAACAGTCTTGTAACCTGTCATATACTTACCTGCACCCTCAGATACACCAAGAATAACCGGTGAGTTGAGTTCCTGAGCAGTTAAAAGAATTGACTTTGTCCACTCAAGATTGTTAATGTTGAACTGACCTACTGCATACTTGCCTGCCTTTGCCTTCTGCAACATCTCTGTAGCTGAAACTAACATTTGAATTTCCTCCGTAAAACTTATTATTGTATGTCTCAAATAATTACATAGACCACGTAATTATGAACATTCACAAATATTATACATATCACTTTTAAAAAAGTAAAGGTATTTTATTTTTTAAGGTATTTCTTAAGATATTCTCCCGTGTGTGACTTCTTGCATTTGACAATCTCCTCAGGTGTTCCTGAAGCAATGACCGTACCACCGCCTTCTCCTCCTTCCGGGCCGATATCAATAATATAATCTGCAGTCTTTATTACATCCAGATTGTGCTCTATAACGACAACAGTATTACCTCCTTCAGACAGTCTCTGAAGAATCTCGACCAAACGGTGAACATCAGCAAAATGAAGGCCTGTTGTAGGCTCATCTAATACATAAATTGTCCGTCCTGTACTTCTTCGTGAAAGTTCAGTTGCAAGCTTAATACGCTGTGCCTCCCCACCGGAAAGTGTTGTTGACGGTTGTCCAAGCTTAATATATCCGAGTCCTACTTCCTGCAGAGTAATGATCTTACGCATAACTGACGGTACACTTGCAAAGAATTCACAAGCCTCGTCTACTGTCATGTCTAACACATCATAAATACTTTTGCCCTTATATTTGACTTCCAGTGTTTCACGTGTATAACGTTTGCCTGCGCATACTTCACACGGAACATACACATCTGCAAGAAAATGCATCTCAATCTTGATTATACCATCACCCTTACAGGCCTCACATCGACCACCCGGCACATTAAATGAGAATCTGCCCTTGTTGTAGCCCATCGCCTTCGCGTCCTTTGTCTGCGCAAACAAATCGCGAATCAAATCAAACACGCCTGTATAAGTTGCGGGATTCGAACGCGGAGAACGTCCAATCGGAGACTGATCAATATTAATTATCTTATCCAACTGTTCCAGACCCTCTATGCGGTCGTGTTTACCCGGCTTAATCTTCGCACGGTTTAGTTCACGGGCAAGTCTCTTATACAAAATCTCATTCACAAGTGAGCTCTTTCCGGAACCCGAAACGCCTGTAACTGCTGTCATTACACCGAGCGGAAACTCGACATTAATATTCTTGAGGTTGTTCTCTCGCGCACCAATGACCTTTATGTAACCCGTTGGTTGCTTACGAGTAAGAGGAACCGGTATGGATTTTCTGCCCGAAAGATATGCTCCTGTAATTGATTCTTTGCATGCCATTATTTCCTTGGCAGTTCCTTGTACAACAACCTCGCCGCCTTGAGAACCGGCTCCCGGTCCGATATCAACAATATGATCAGCCGCAAGCATGGTATCCTCATCATGTTCAACAACAAGCAGTGTATTTCCAAGATCACGAAGCTTTTTGAGCGCCTGAATGAGCTTGTCATTATCACGCTGATGCAAACCGATACTTGGCTCATCTAATATATATGCAACACCAATCAGTCCTGAGCCAATCTGTGTAGCAAGACGAATACGCTGTGCTTCACCACCGGAAAGTGTTCCTGTTGAACGGGCAAGTGACAAATAATCAAGACCTACATTAATCAAAAATCCGATTCGTGCCTTTATTTCCTTGAGAATCTGTGCGCCGATTACCTCCTGCCGTTCTGTAAGCTCCATGGAATTCATGAATTCATTCAGCTTAACAATTGACATGACTGTCATATCATAAATATTGATACCGCCAACTGTTACTGCCAACGATTCAGGCTTTAAGCGTTTGCCCCCGCAAACTTCACAGGCAACCGTCGTCATATATTCCTCATAGCCTTCCCGAACACTTTCTGAGGACTCTTTGTATCGGCGTTGAACATTTTTTATCAAGCCTTCATATTCAACATAATATTCGCCACTTCCTCTTGCGCTCTGATAATTCACACGTATTCGGTTGCCGTTTGTACCATACAAAATTATATTTTTGGCTTTATCATCCAAATCGCAAAATGGCGTATCAAGTGAAAAACCGTAGGCATCCGCAAGTGCCTCCAGACATGCATGCGTATAGCTTTTCTTATCACCGCTTGATTGCCATCCAATCACAGAAATCGCTCCTTGATTCAGAGACAACTTCGTGTCAGGAATCATCAAATCGACATCAAATTCTCTCTGAAAACCAAGACCTGTACAGCACGGACATGCGCCAAACGGATTGTTGAACGAAAAGCTGCGTGGTTCTATTTCATCAATGCTGATACCACAATCCGGACACGAAAAACTATCTGAAAACCGCAATGTCTCTCCGCCAATAACATCAACCTTCAAGAGTCCCTCTGCCATCTTGAGCACCGTCTCAATAGACTCTGCAAGTCTTCGTTCCATTCCTTCTTTTACCGCAAGTCGATCTACAACAATATCAATATTATGTTTCTTGTTCTTATCAAGGACAATCTCTTCCGACAATTCATACATACTGTCATCTACAATGGCGCGAACAAAGCCGCTACGCTTCGCCTGTGCAAAAACCTTTGTATGTTCACCCTTACGCCCACGAACAACCGGGGCTAACAGCTGGAACTTCGTACCAACCGGCAGTTTCATCAATTCGTCCGTCATCTGGTCGACCGTCTGACGTGCAATCTCCTTGCCACATTTCGGACAATGCGGAACACCAATACGAGCATATAACAGACGAAGATAATCATAAATCTCTGTAACAGTTCCAACTGTCGATCGAGGATTACGATTTGTAGACTTCTGATCAATTGAAATCGATGGCGAAAGCCCTTCTATCTTATCAACATCCGGTTTGTCGGCAAGTCCCAAAAACTGTCTTGCATAAGAAGACAGGGATTCCATATATTTCCTCTGACCTTCTGCATAAATTGTATCAAAGGCCAAAGACGACTTACCCGAACCGGAAAGTCCGGTGAGTACAACAAACTGGTCTCTCGGAATCTTGATGTTGATATTTTTCAGATTGTGCTCTCTCGCACCTTGAATTGTTATATACTTGTGCTCACTCATTGATATTTCTCCAAATACTACGAAATTTTACTCTTGCGTTTTTTTGATCGTATTTTTAACGGTTTCCCTTACATTCTCTAACATTGTTTCAAAATCAATTTTTTGTTTCTTGTTAAGAATTGCAAGCGTAGCCGCAACTCCAGCAAAAAATATAAACATTGCAGTAATAACGCAAATTTTGTGTTTCTTTTTTCTTGCAGTCTCCTCTTCGCAGAAGATCAATTCTTCCTCCTCCAATACCTCTTCTACATCTTCCATAGGAATATCTCTTCTCATAGAAATCTCCGCAACTAAATCTTCTCTTAACATAATAATTACCTCCTTCACGTTATTTCAAATCATCCTGCATCCTTCGATGCAAGCATATCACTATTAGTATACATCATTTTAGTTGTCATAATCACGCAATTTGATTTTTAGATTTTTTAATTCATCACGAACTTCTGCTGCCAGTTCAAAGTTAAGCTCTGCTGCCGCCTTATTCATGCGTTTTGTAAGGCGATTAATCTCGTCCTGTAGCTCCTTCTTCGTCATAGACTCCGCATCCTTCGCAAGCTGACGACCCTTCTTCGGCTCATTTTTGTCCTCGCCATCCACGTTCATTGAAATAACATCACGAATTTCCTTCTTAATGCTCTGCGGTGTAATACCATGGGCTTTGTTGTAGGCATCCTGAATCTCTCTTCTGCGGTTTGTTTCCTGAATTGCCTTTCTCATGGAATCTGTCATATTGTCGGCATACATAATAACACGACCGTCTACATTACGTGCAGCACGACCGATTGTCTGCACAAGCGATGTCTCTGAACGCAGAAAACCCTCCTTGTCAGCATCCAGAATCGCAACCAAAGTAACCTCCGGCAAATCCAAACCCTCTCGCAAAAGATTGATACCAACCAAAACATCAAATATTCCCAAACGAAGATCACGAACAATCTCCAGTCGCTCTAACGTATCAATGTCAGAATGCAAATACTTGACTTTTATATCAAGTTGCCGCATATAATCCGTCAAATCCTCGGCCATGCGTTTTGTGAGCGTTGTCACAAGAACCTTATTGCCCTTCTCTGTCTCCTTTCGAACCTCAGCAACAAGATCATCCACCTGTCCTTCCACCGGTCGCACATCAACCGAAGGATCCAAAAGACCTGTCGGTCGGATAATCTGCTCCACACGGTTTTCCTCATGCTCACGCTCATAGTCAGATGGTGTTGCCGAAACAAACATAATCTTATCCAATCGTTCCTCAAACTCTCCAAAATTAAGAGGACGATTATCAAGCGCCGATGGCAGACGGAATCCAAAATCAACAAGTGTCTGCTTACGCGAACGGTCACCCGCATACATACCGCGAACCTGTGGTAACGTAATATGTGACTCATCAACAATCATAAGATAATCATCATCAAAAAACTTCAGCAGTGTATTCGGTGTTGCACCCGGCTCAAGTCCTGCCAAAATACGCGAATAATTCTCAATGCCGGAGCAAAAGCCTGTTTCGCGAAGCATCTCTATATCAAATTCTGTTCGCTCTGATATGCGCTGTGCCTCAAGCAGCTTGTCATTCGCCTTAAAGTAAGCTACTCTCTCATCAAGCTCACGCTTAATCTCTTCAATGGAAGACTCAAGCTTGTCAGGAGCAACGACATAATGTGATGCAGGAAAGATACATGCAAAGGAAAGACTGCGCTTTATCTCACCTGTCAGAGGATCAAACTCAACGATTCGGTCTATTTCGTCTCCAAAGAATTCGATACGAATACCATCCTCAAAGGTTGATACCGGTAAGATATCAAGCACATCCCCCTTCACACGGAATGTACCTCTCTGAAAATCCATGTCATTACGCGTATATTGAATATCGACGAGCTGATGAATCACTTCATCCCGATCCTTCTGCATCCCCGGACGAAGACCTAACATCATCGCCTTGTACACCTCCGGATCACCCAAACCATAAATACATGAAACCGACGCAACAACAATCACATCCTTACGCTCGATTAATGCTGATGTTGCACTGTGTCGCATCTTATCTATCTCATCGTTTACAGAAGAATCCTTGGCAATATATGTGTCCGTAGACGGAACATATGCCTCCGGCTGATAGTAATCATAATAGCTCACAAAATATTCAACCGCATTCTCAGGAAAAAATTCCTTCATTTCAGAGTATAGCTGTGCAGCAAGCGTCTTGTTATGCGCAATAATAATCGTAGGCTTTTTAAGGCTTGCAATGACATTAGCCATTGTAAATGTCTTACCGGAACCGGTAACACCAAGCAAGGTCTGCATCTTCTTGCCCTCCCGGAAGCCATCCACAAGGGAAGCAATCGCCTCCGGTTGGTCGCCTGTCGGTTGAAACGGACTGTGTAATTTAAATTCCATCAAGAATCACCTTCTCTCATATTGAATGTGTCCATAAGGTATGTTATCTATTCTCCATAATCTTACTGACAATATAGTCTCCAATCAATACAAAAAGCATTACAGGCACGCCAACAACTAATATCATGGCACCCAGAATGCCGTCAAAGCCTTCCTTCGCATTATGAAAATCAAAATATGCTATCACGGCGTCCACTCCACCAAGCAAAACATCCGTCACGCCGAATATCCAGTATGGTGATATGTCACTTTTCTTCCAAGCAAATAGAGTGGTAACGCCAAAGCAGACAAAGCAGACAGCACTGAGCGTAATCCCATATAAAAGCACCATAGCCGTCAAATCATTTATCTTCATATGCCAGACACCCCATAAAATGAGTGTCGTTATAAAGCATGTAATTGTAGCAATTAATCTTTTTTTCATAAACAATCTCCTTAATCAGAAAGAAAGTCCGAACCGGAAAACGATTCAGACTTATCATACCATACTATAATTCAATTGTACAGAGAAAACCAAACATTTGTTCTATTTTTTATTATGCATGATCTGATAGGATAAAATCTGCGCTGAAATACCGGGAATACGAATGCGAAGCATGTTATTCTCAACAGCATATGACTTTGGAATCAAGCTATAACCTGATTCTGTTGTCAAAATCTCACTGCGCAAAATCGCGCCATCCTGTATACCAAGGCGACGAACATGAAGATTTAATTCGCGCTCCTCGTAATCGTTGTTCAGTATTACAACAACCGCCTGTTCCTCTGTAAATCTGCCATAACTTACAATTTTGTAATCTGCATGCAAAAACATGACCGAACCATGCATCAGTGCATCGAAACGTTTATGGATACGAATGATGTCCTTATGGAATTCGATTAATTCCCGGTCTTCTCTTCCCCATGGATACGTTCGCCTGTTATCCGGATCTGTCCAACCGCAAAGGCCTGCCTCATCGCCATAATAAATGGTCGGTGCTCCCGGCCAGGTCATCTGGAATACAACAGCCTCTCGAAAAACACCTTTGTTAATATTCTCATTTGCAGCCTCAGGACCGAGTGTGTGAATACGTCCAACCCGTCGATTCGTTCTTGTGAGGAACCTTGAGTGGTCGTGATTTGACAACTCATTCATTGCCACCTCCAACGAATTCTGATTGAATCTTGACATATGGTGACGGAGTGCACTGGTAAATGCATCCGGATTTCCAAGTAAATCACCACGAAACTCATCACTATGCTTCTCAACGCCCGTCAAAAACCAGGTAATCGGTTCCATAAATGCATCGTAGTTCATAACCGTATCCCATTGATCTCCGAGCAGCCAGGATTTTGGGTCCCCGTAGTGCTCTGCCAGAATTATCGCATCCGGATTTGCTGCCTTTACGCGGTCACGAAAGTCTCTCCAGAATTTGTGATTAAACTCCTCGGAATTTCCAAGATCTGCCGCCACATCAAGTCTCCAGCCGTCTGCATTATACGGCTCTGAAACCCATTTCTCACCAATATGCATAATGTATTCATATAATTTTTCTGATTCCTCATAATTAAGCTTTGGTAACGTATCATGTCCCCACCAGCCGTTGTAGCTTGGATTATATGGCCATTTGCTCTTATCCTGGAAACGGAAGAAATTGCTATACGGACTATCACCATCGACATACGCACCTTTCTCGTATCCTTCCTGATGCTCGTATATGCACTCGCGATCCAGCCACTTATTAAACGAACCACAGTGATTAAATACACCATCCAAAATCACTCGCATACCACGCTTATGTATTTCCCTGACAAGCTTAGCAAACAATGCATTACTTGCCTCTAAATTTTCTTTATTTGTAACACGATTTATATAACGAGACGACTGATTGTTCTGCTTGCAACCCTCCGGAAGACAATCTCCGTCATCCTTCACAATTACGCCAAAATGAGGATCTACATAATCATAATCCTGAATATCGTATTTGTGATTGGAAGGTGAAACAAAAATAGGATTCAAATAAATTACATCAACACCAAGCTCCTGCAAATAGTCAAGCTTGTTCATTACACCTTGCAAATCCCCACCATAAAAGGAACGTACATCCATATTATCCGGGTATTTAAACCAGTCTGTCACGCGACGGGTTCCTTCGCCAATATAACAGTATTCATTATCAAGTACATCGTTTGTCATATCACCGTTGCAGAAGCGATCTACAAATATCTGATAGAACACCGCACCTTTTGCCCAATCCGGCACAAAAAAATCCGGTGTAATGCAAAAATCATAATCTGCATTGTTTTCCCGCTGTACACCCAGCTTATTGTAATAACACTTTATATTTCCGCATACAACTTCATAATGATAAAGCAGACTTTGCTCAACAGCAGGAATTGTATACGCATAGTAGTCAAACAAATCATCCGACCTTTCGACTGTCATATCTTTCTTCTCACCATTATATACAACAGCCACACCATCCACGTTATACTTTGCGGTTCGAAAACGCAGGGTAACGGCTTCGCCCTTCTTTACCTCTGCCGGTTCGCGATACCTGATTGTTCCATCAGAAAAGAGTGCACCAAAATTAAGTGCACTTTTTACATTGTGTACGTATTCAAATACTCTGCGTGCGTTATCCAACATAACGACACCCTCCCGAAACACTTTTGATACTCCCCTTATTTTAATACATTCCTCCGTATTTCACAACACATAATTATAAAGTGTTTCCGACCGGGAAGCGTTGGAACACTTCCTTGTGCAGACGCTTCCTTGTCCAGACGCTTCCTTGTCCAGACGCTTCCTACACGGATGATGGTTCCATTCCGGGACCGCTTCCGCTTAGTTGCTCCGCGTAGCAGTACTAAATTCGTGCTTCGCACTCATTAAGTACTGACGGTCGCAAATGTCCCTGCATGGAATCCATCATCCATGTAGGAAGCTGTTGGTTCGGAATAATGACTTTCTTATCAGTGGTCGTAAGCAAACCAAATATAGAATTTATGTTAGAAATCGGGAAGCGTTTTCATGTTTCTTCCTTCTTTTTCTGCTTCCTTGGGTATGGCAAGATAATTTCTTCCTCTATACCCTTGTTTTTTCTGTTCCCGTGGGTATAGAAGGCAATTTTCTTTCCCTATACCCTTCTGTTTCTGTTCCCGTGGGTATAGAAAGCAATTTTCTTCCTCTATGCCCTTGTTTTTTCTGTTCCCGTGGGTATAGAAAGCAATTTTCTTTCTCTATGCCCTTGTTGTTTCTGTTCCCGTGGGTATAGAAGGCAATTTTCTTCCTCTATACCCTTCTGTTTCTGTTCCCGTGGGTATAGAAAGCAATTTTCTTTCCCTATACCCTTGTTTTTTCTGTTCCCTTGGGTATAGAAAGCAAATTTCTTTCCCTATACCCTTCTGTTTCTGTTCCCGTGGGTATAGAAAGCTATTTTCTTTCCCTATACCCTTCTGTTTCTGTTCCCGTGGGTATGGCGCAAACGCAATCGCTCACATTTCATAAGAAGTAAGACTTGCTTCATCAGCAATTCTTTTGATTGCACTGCCGGCATGGCCCCGCGCCTCATGGCCGCGGTATACATCGAAAAAATTGCCTCAATAGAAATTTCTTTTTTTAACCCCTGCGGCACAGGGGTTAAAAAAAGAAAAAAATAGAAAAGGACAGCCACCGTTCGACTGTCCTTTTCGGAGAAGGTATTTTTGTTACTTATGGGGTGTAGCAAAAACTATATAATGTATTGGGGGGTTACAAGAATCATTATATCAAATAATTCTCATAAGTGTTGCCAAACAATTTATAAATTTTGAATTTTTATTGGTAAAATTGCCAACAAACTTTTGATTCGCAAAGACAAAAAACCCGATTTTTGTCTATTTTGCACAACGAAACATTTTTTGTACAGTAAAAGTAAACAACGATTCACTCATTTTTCTATGTTTCCGGCACCATTTCTGTTTCAGGTTTGTCACTTTCGAACAACGCTTCGAACTCTGAACGCTCGATTCTTTCCTTTTCTAACAAAAGATTTGCACATTTATGGAGTACATCCATGTTGGCTTCGATGATTGCCCTCGCTTCCGCATAGCAGCTCTCCACGATTTTACGGACTTCCTTATCAATCAAGGTTGCCATCTTTTCACTGTAGCTGCGTGAATGGCCAAGATCTCTGCCGAGGAAAACCTCCTCACTGCTATCTACTTCGTAGTTAATCAAACCAACCTTTTCTGACATACCATATTTAACAACCATTGCCTGTGCGGTCTGTGTTGCCTGCTTGATATCCTGCGAAGCACCTGTTGTAATGTCGCCGAATATCAACTCCTCAGCAATACGTCCGCCAAAGCTTACCTGAATATCCTGAAGCATTTTCTTCTTCGTCAGGAAAACGTTATCGTTCTCCGGAAGTGGCATCGTATATCCGCCTGCACCACGTCCATTTGGAATAATGGATACAAGATGTACAGGACCAACCTCGCTGAGCAAATGGAATAAAATCGCATGACCTGCTTCGTGATATGCAGTAATTCTGCGCTCCTTCTCCGGAACGAGACGGCTCTTCTTCTCCCCGCCAATACCGATTTTGACGAAGCTCTTGTCAACATCTTCCTTCTTGATGTAGCGACGATTTGCCTTTGCAGCACTAATTGCGGATTCGTTCATAAGATTCTCAAGGTCAGCGCCGGCAAAGCCTGCTGTTGTTCTGGCAATCTCATGCAAATCGACATCATCGCCAAGCGGTTTGTTTCGAACATGTACCTTCAAAATATCCTCACGTCCTTTGACATCCGGACGACCAACCATAACCTTACGGTCAAAACGTCCCGGACGAAGAATCGCAGGATCCAGAATATCCACACGGTTTGTAGCAGCAAGAACGATAATACCGGAATTTGCTGTAAAACCATCCATCTCAACAAGCATCTGGTTCAGCGTCTGCTCACGCTCATCGTGACCGCCGCCAAGACCGGAACCTCTTTTACGGGCTACCGCGTCAATCTCATCGATAAATACTATACATGGCGAGTTTTTCTTCGCATCCTCAAACAAATCACGAACACGGGAAGCACCAACACCGACGAACATCTCAACAAAGTCTGAACCGGAGATTGAGAAGAACGGAACACCTGCCTCACCGGCTACAGCTTTTGCAAGCAATGTTTTACCGGTTCCCGGAGGTCCCTCCAGCAAAACACCCTTTGGAATTCTTGCACCTAATTCATTATATTTCTTCGGATTACGTAGAAAGTCAACAATCTCCGCCATATCCTCTTTTTCTTCATCAAGACCGGCTACATCTTTAAAGGTGTATTTGATATCCTTGTCTGTTGACATATGCGCACGGCTCTTTGTAAAGGTGGCCATCTTACCGCCACCTGCGCCACCGCCTGCCGAAACACTGCTCATCAGCGATGTAATCAAAAAGATTACAAGTATTCCAATCGCAATGGCCGGAAGCCAGTTCAAAAATGTGTTCGGCTTTGTCACATTATGCAATGCCATGGCAATTGATCCATCCGAAAATTCCATGACAATTTCCTGAACTACATTGACATCCGAAACATAAAACTCTTTTTCTGCACCTGTTGAATTATACACGATATACACAACGCCGGTTGGTACTTCCTGATTCTGGTATATTTCAACTGTGCTAATTAATCCATTTGCTACGTCGCCCTGAAAATTATCGATTGTGTAAGCTTCATCCGTCTCTATGCTATCCTTTTGCATCCACAAAATCACACAAAAACCTATGAAGAAAATAATCAGATAAAGTCCAAGACCTTTCTTTGCGTTTTTCATTCAAGTATTTCCTTTCTTGTTGCCTATTCTTCTATCACACCAATATATGGCAAATTACGATATTTCTGTGCACAATCCAAGCCATAACCGACTACAAAACGATCCGGCACTTTGAAACAACACATATCCGGGTTGATTTCAACCACGCGGCGTTCAGGTTTATCAAGCAATGTGACAATCATAAAGCTTGCCGGCTTGCGCTCCTTCATAAGATTCACCAAATACGAAAGTGTTCTGCCGGAATCCATAATATCCTCAACCAAAATAACGTCTCTTCCTTCAATTGTCTCATCAAGATCCTTGATTAACTTCACAATACCGGAAGACTTTGTGCCGTTGCCATAGCTGCTTACTGACATAAAATCCATCGTTACCGGGATAGACAGGCGCTTTGCAAGCTCGCACATAAAAAATACGCTCCCCTTCAATACACCAACCAAGTGAACGACTTTGCCGGCATATTTAGCACTAATTTCATCAGCAATTTCCTGAATACGATTTTCGACTTCCTCTTTACTGATTAATACATTAATCTTCTCGTCCATATTTTTCTCCTTTTCCTTCGTAATGTAGCACAAGAACCCTGCTTGTCTGCGAATCTATTCGATATTTGTAACTTTCTCTTATTCCAACCACCACGAGAACCTCTGTCTCACATGCTACAATCGGCCAGTCAACGCGCTTGTCACGGTCAATCTTGGCATCGATAAACAAGCGGGATATTTTTTTTGTATTACCTGCATCGTCGATAATCAGGCAATCCCCTGTTTTCGGTGTCCGTAAAAAAAGTTTGCCTTTAATTTTATCATAATCCAGCATTTTCGTATACTTATTTTTTGATATTTCTGATATTTCTTCCCTCGGAACAATGCTTACCGTAAGCGTACCCACATTGTTGAAGGCATAAACACCTGATTGTGTAATCTCTCGTTCAAAAGATAAATCTTCCTGCAGCCCGTCCGACTGCTTTACAGAAAGCAAAACGGAATCGTAGCTTCTTCTTGCGGAAATTCCGTATGGCAGCATAACTTCCCTGCCGGACTGCGCCTCGAAAAGTCCAAGCAATGCCTGCACATGCTTTGACGTAATATCCTTGCTTGCGCCTGCAATATCTGTAAGCGCCTTGTAGCAAATATTTCTTCGCAAAAGAGATGGCAGCCGATTCATATGGTCAACAATAATGCCCAGATATCTCCCATCCCGGTAAACAGCCTTTGTATATGCTTCTTCTGTGTAAGAAAATGCCCAATCATAATAGTCGGTGGCCTCGCGGGTCAGATTGCATATATGCGACAATGCACCTTCGTTGATTGTCTGAAGCATTGGCAAAATAGCATGACGGATACGGTTGCGATCATAATCACCACTCTCATTTGTGGAGTCTTCGCAATATGTTTCATTTTTCGACGTTAAATATTCCAAAACTTCTGCCCGCTCCAGGCAAAGAATCGGGCGAATCACATTATCCCTCACAGGCAAAATGCCTCGAAGGCCATTCATTCCGCTCCCGCGCACAATGTGAAACAACACGGTCTCCGCCAAATCGTTTTTGTTGTGTGCAACCGCAATTTTATTGCAGTCATAATGCTCGCATGTTTTGGCAAAGCATTCGTATCGGTAAATTCGACCGGCCTCTTCCACTGTGTATTTATTTTCCTTCGCAAATGCCTTGATGTCGGTATGATACAATACAAACGCAATACCAATCCGTTCACATAACGCTTTTGCAAACTCCGCATCACGGTCTGCTTCTTCCCCACGCAGTCCATGATGAACGTGCACAGCAACCAAATTAGACTTATTGTACCCAAGTTTCTCTCCAAGCTCTGCGAGCAGCAACAAAAGACTCACGGAATCAGCCCCGCCGGATAGTCCGACAACAATACGATCACCGGACTGTATCATTGTATGTTCCAATATATAATTATATACCTTATCCGCCTGTGTATTCATTGAAATCTCCTGCTTTTCGGGTATTTTACAACGAAATATCATACCACATGGTGTCAAATATGTATAGACTTTCACAAAGTTTTAACAAGTTTACAGGCTACGATCGTCGCATCATCCTTCAGACGGTTTCCGCACATTCCCCGAATTTCGTTTACAATATAAGAAACGAGCTCCTCCGGGTCATCCGTCCTTCTATCCGCAAGTAACGCACGCAGGTAATCCTCCTTATTTTCAAAAATGATACTCTCAAGCACACCATCGCTCACGAGCACAATCATATCTTTGTTATAAAATTTTTTTGTGCACTGCTCACAGGATGCATCCTGAATGACTCCTACCGGCAGCGATGTTGACTTCACAAGCTCTATCCACTCTCCCCTTTGAATATAGGTCGTTGCCGCTCCCTGCTTGCAAATGACACCATGCCCCGTGTACAAATCGATCAACAACATATCAAGCGTTGCAAAACGTTCGCCCTTGTTTCGCTCAGACAAATATGCATTCACAATTTTTATTGCCGTTTCCTGTTCGAATCCTGCCTGAAGCAGCTCCTCCAACGCTTCCAAAAGTATACTGCTGTCTCCCGCCGCCTGCATGCCATTTCCCATTCCGTCCGCAATCATAAAAAGCATTTTCCCCGGAACGATTTCCCCAATATAAAAATTATCGCCGGACACGTCGCTTGCGTAACGGCTCAGCTTTCGAACCGCCGTCCGGCAACGAAATGCAGGGGCCTCCTGAAGACAAATCAACGTCGGATCTGTCCCTACAACGCGCCGGCTTTCCTCTGTTACAATCAGACGAATTCCCATCTGCTGCTCAACAATTTTCCGAACGAGTTCAGCCGTAATAAGCTTGTATCTCCTTGAACACAAAACGATGTAAACCGTAAATCTTCCCTCTCGATTTTTTGTCAGAGAAAGCTCATGCACGCGGACATTTTTTCTTGCCAGCTTCTCAATGATTTTAGACTCAATTGTTTTTTTGAGAGGAACCTCCCTGGGAACTGTACTTGCAAATTCTTCTAAAATCGTTCCGACCTCAACAAAAGTCGCGCCGATGTTTACATCTCCCGCAAATGTATAGTCAATTCGTTTCATCGCCGCCGCAAAATTATTCACACGCTCAACAACCAGCTTCCCCCATGCCGAAGAAGTATTCTTTTCCCCGTTCTGAAAAAGAGCATGCTCTACCCGCAGCACAATTGTATTTGGCAACAAAACAAAAAGAAAGACAGCCGTAAAAAGGGCTTTTTTTCCATCCCAGGAAAGAAGCATATCATAACCCCAGAGTCCGCACAGAAAATAGGTGCAGACAAAGAGTCCCGCTGCCAGAAATCTCCCGCAACGAAGCAATTGAAAAGCTGCCGCACAAACCATTCCTATAATGACATAGCAAAATAAATACGACATTTCAAGCTCCTGCCCTGCACGAAGAAAACCAACGAGAACACTCCATGCAATTCCGATTCCGCTTCCAAACACATACAATGAAAACAAAACAGAAAAAAGGGCAAAACTTTCGGCAATCACGAGTTCAAACGGACCATGCTCCGGCATGCCCAAAACAACAGCTGCCGAAAGAAGCATTACCGCAATTGCGCTCTCGCTGTCCGTTGCGATTTTTGCATAATCGTTTTGTATCGTCGAAAGTGCTTTTTGAAAAACAAACGACAACGAAAAAACAAGCACACCTTCCGCAAATACATTCACGACAAAGGATGATCCGATTATTTGCGTAAGCTTTATGGAATCCATTTGCAAAAGCTGCGGTGCGAAACGATACGCAAATGCATTTACAAGGATGGTTACAGTACCTGCCAGCAGGGCAGCAAGAAGCTTTTCTCTTTTTAGCAGAATCAGCTTCCGATTACAAAACAGCAAAAGCAAAATTCCCATCAGCACTGCATACCGAACAATCATCCCCATGGAAAAACAGGAAGCCATCCCGAGCAAAAGCGCTCCAAATACGAAAAAGGCATTTCCATTTTGCAAACAGACTGCCACCAAAAATGCAATCGCCATTGCATTCATTTCAAACAGATTACATCTTCCGATCAAATACGCAGCGAAAATAACCCACATATGATTGCCGCGCAAGCTGTCTCCAAAGCCAAATCCCGTCCATGAATTTTCATTTCGCAAATCACCCTTCATTTATTACCTCCCGCTCATTACACAATTTTTTTCACGTGTCATATGTAACAAAAAATTATAGGCTGTCCGTGGAAAGCTTTTTGTCAAAATAAGCGATTGCTTTCTGTTTTTTGGCGACAAAAAAACACCGGTCAAACGAACCGGTGTAAATCAATTCTATATTATTCTTTTGGACGGATTACAATCTCGTCAGGATAAACCATGCCAAGCTTTTCCTTAGCCATATCTTCTATGTACTGGTTTGTCTTCATATATTGTTCCTGTGCAACCAAACTCTCATGTGTTGCTGTTGCCTGTTCTATGCGTTGCTCCAGCATCGTCTCTGTCTGTGCCAAGTCGCGACTCTTACGATGTAAATCAGATGCAAGAACTACCACAAGAATGCAAACAGTAATTACAGTCGCAACAATCATAAGACTTGCAAACTTCGATTGACGTCTATTTGATTTTCTTTTTTTCGATCTTGATCTTGAATTACTCATATCATCCCTACTTTTCATGTTTACGATATTTTTTTAGGTTTACCATAATATTAACTGTTTTTGCAACTTTTTTCAACATTTTCTTTATGTTTTTCGAACATTTTTTCGCAACTAACAACATATGGTATAGAGCAAAAATCCAAACACTACTTATGGTATAGAAGTATATGATAATTCCTATAATCAGACCATAAAATACAAAAAATCTTATGTTTCCTACGCAATAAATTTCAAGCAAATATAACATTTGAAAAAAACTTATGCACAGAAAAAGAAAATCCTCAAATGCCACCCACAATCTGCGATGGCAAAAAGCCCGTCGAACGGCGCGAAGCACATCGTATACAAAACCAAAACACAGCCCCTCAAAAAGCATGCGGCAAAATAGCATTCCCTGAAATGCAAAAAGCTCTGACATTACTGAAACATGCGTTTAAAAACGCCCTTTGCACCTTTGCTTACAGCATGCACCGCTGTGTAAACCATACTGTCAACATTGCCGGAAAATTCCAATTCGCCACGCTCTACATCGACTCGCTGCACATGCATTTCCCTGCCCTTGATTGTAAGTTTGCCCTGGGTAGTCACAAGTACAACAAGCATTTCATCAAACGATTCCACCTTTGTTATGCCTGTCACCAAACCTTTGCATCGTTCATCTAAACAAAGATGATGCGCTGCCACATTATGACCAGCCTCCATACTGTTCTCCTGACTTGCATGCTTAATTAAATATATGCAAATGCAATCAAAAATAACCATAGGAATTAAAGGTATTTAAACATTTCCTTTGCATCTTCTTTTTTTGTCGAATCCGCAATCATTGTAACCTCGGCTTTAACAGTCTTGTTACCAAACGCGATTTCAATGATATCTCCAACCTTGACATCATAGGAAGCCTTGACAACCTTGCCATTTACAATGACACGACCTGCATCACAGGCATCATTTGCAACCGTTCTTCTTTTGATTAATCTTGAAACCTTTAAATATTTATCTAATCTCATAATAACTCCTTTTTGCTTGTATAATTATTATATGAAAGAATTGCTTCATCAGCAATTCTTTTGATTGCACTGCCGGCAGGGCCCCGCGCCACAAGAAAAAGACCATCCACAACCGCGGATGGTCTTAATTCTATTAATCTGTCAAAGATTAGTTGTTTACAGCATCCTTTAATGCCTTACCAGCCTTAAACTTTGGAGCCTTTGTAGCAGCGATCTTCATTGTAGCGCCAGTTCTTGGGTTTCTACCCTCTCTAGCTTCTCTTGTAGCTGTCTCAAATGTACCGAAACCAACTAACTGAATCTTCTCACCCTTCTTTAATTCATCTGTAACTGTCTCTGTGAAAGCCTTAAGTACCTTCTCAACCTCTGTCTTCTTAAGACCTGTCTTCTCTGCTAAGCTTGCAACTAATTCATTCTTGTTCATTGAAAAATTCCTCCTAATTATACAAACATTCGATTGTTAGCTAACAATCCCCTTTTTGTTATGGCGTTCTCGCAAACGCTCTACGCTTATTTATACAATGCCACCACTGATTTGTCAAGTAAAAAACCATGTTTTACCTATATTCCTGCCGAAAAATCGAATATTTCAGCGACTTTTACGCTTCCATCTGACGACCAATAAAATTTGCGGCTATTATCGCAGCCTTCTGCTCAATTTCCCCTATTTCGTATTCATTGTCTTTTGCAAGCAAAATTACGGCACCAATTGCGTCGCCTTCGCATATGATTGTCTGGACAATCTCACCATAATATTCATTGTCTCCGTTTCCGAGTATTTTAATAAACTTCTTTTCGCCACGTTTTGCAACAATCGTTTCCCGCTCTAAAATCGCCTCCTCAAGCTCCTTGTGAAGACTCTTTCCAAGTAGCTCTTTTTTCGGAATTCCCGCAACTGCCACAATCTGGTCGCGATCACACACGCACACACCACAACCAAGTCCTTGTGCGATGGATTCTACATACTGCTGTGCAAAGCCAGACATTTCACCAATGGGAGAATACTTTTTCAAAATAATTTCGCCATCCTTATCGGTAAATATTTCAATCGGATCCCCTTCTCGCAAATGTAACACTCTTCGAATCTCCTTTGGTACAACAACACGTCCAAGATCATCAATTCTTCTAACAATACCTGTTGCCTTCATAAAAAATTCCTCCAGTTACAAATTAATCTAATCTGCTGATAGTATTTGTAACTGAAGGAATAATATACATAAAAGATTACAATCCTGTCATCAAACAGAAATATAGAAAGAAATCTGCAAGATTACTCTCTGTAGCGATCTGCCTTAACCTTTGTGATAACAGCAATCACGCCGCATAAAACGGCAGCAATTAGCAGCCAGGTTGATACCTTCACATCCTTTATATTAAAGCATCGTACATTAATCCACATTTGATTGGCATCCTTGCTTTCCTGCTCATCAAAATATTGCATAATCGCGCTGCGTTCAAGAACATCCTGCGGCGGATATTGTGCATAAAGCTGTCTTCTCGTCTGCTCTATATCTGCCTCAATAATATAGGCCTCATCCTCATTGTCCAACGTAAAGAAGAACCCAAGCGGATATTGTACAACCTCTTCTGCATCTTCGTCGGCGCTGTAATTGTAGCAGGCATACTGAAATATCGTATCATCCTCGCCGCCGGAAATAACAGACGTATAACCGATATAGTACATATTTCGAACAGCATTTTCCGGCATGCTCAAATAATTAATAAATGCCTCTGCCACATGTTGCTTTGCAGCATCACCCTTGATTCCGTCCTTGAGCATTACCCAGCCGTCAAACCAAAGGTTTGTGCACTCCTTAGGAACAGCAAATTCCAGATAAACATCATCCTCCTCAGCAAGATCCATAGAGTAAACGGCATCACCGGACCACTGGTAGTTTGCAGCTATTTTGCCGCTTACAATATCTGCCTTGCCGCTATCGGTCTCAAAGGCATATACATTATCTCGAAAATCCTGAAGCAAATCCTGAGCAGCCGCAACCGTTTCCTCGCTTACATCATTCATCTCTTTCGCAAGCTTCTGTGAATAATCCGGTGCATTGCGAAACTCTTCGCTTAATAGTTTTTCCGCCTTAAGCGCACCAAGTGCCGCAAAATAGGAATCACGAACATTATCCTTAATCGTAATACGACGGAAATAATCCGGATTGTTAAAGACACTCCACGTAGAAGCATCCTCAGCCGTCATAGCATCCGGGTCATAGACAATGCCCGTTACCCCCCACATATATCCGGCTGCGTACTGACTCCACGGCTCTCCGTTAATCTCATTTGTCTCAAAGGCCTCGCGAATATATGGAGAAACACCCTTGATGTAATAATTATTTTCATCGGAAGCATCAAAAAATCCGTCCGAAAGCGGCTGAAGCTTTTTCTCCGCCATAAGCTTCATAATCATATATTCGGAAGGGCACACTAAATCGTAGGTATCACCAAGCGTAAGCTGGTTGTATAACTCCTCATTTGTACCAAAACATGAATACTCAATCTCAACCTTCTGTCCGTATGTCTCATAATACCAGTCGCAGAAGTCATCCATCATTGTATTCTCACCAAGAATCGATACCCCGTTATCAAGCTCAATAAGCTCGTCTTCTTCCCACTCACCAAGGTCAATATACTCTTCCCAGTTACATACACGCAACTTGATGACATCGTCCTTTGCAAGGGAAGTCGCCTTCTGCTTCGCAGGTGTCGCAAACAGGCTCGCAAGAATCGCAACAATCATTAAAATTGCCATTGTTTTTGATAGTTTTTTCAATCGATTATATTTCATTTAGAAATCCTCCTTTCCACGGCGTTTTTCCCCGCCCTTTCCGGAAAGATTCATAACGACAACAACCAAGATTACAATCACAAAAATGAGTGTTGAGAGTGCCCACAGAGCCGTCTTGATATCTGTCTGAGAACCCTTTGTCGCATTGACAACGTACGTACTAATTGTGTCAAACGTTGCAGGCTTTGTGTAGCTTGCAATAAAATAATCATCCAAAGAAAGTGTGACAGCAAGCGCAAAACCGGAAACAATACCCGGCATAATCTGCGGGAGCACAACCTTGCGAAGCGCAAGCGATGGTTTTGCACCTAAATCAATTGCAGCCTCATAAAGACTGCTATCCATCTGTTTTAGCTTTGGAACAACCGACAAATAAACAAACGGTGCTGAAAGAACTGTATGTCCAATCAAAAGCGGAACATAGCTTTCCTTGCTGATGTTAAATGTAACAATTAATAATACACAAATCGAAAAACCTGTTACAACATCCGCATTTACAACCGGCACCTGATTCATCGCATTGATAAAGCTTGAAGCACCCTTCTTCGAATAAAATGCTCCAATGGCACCAAGTGTGCCTAAAATTGTTGCAAGTAACGCTGAACTAAGTGCAAGAATAACCGTTCCCCAAATCATAGAGGTAAGTTCTTCTTTTGTGAACAACGTCACATAATTATCCAAAGAAAAACTATGAATCGGTCCAATATTCGGAGCATCCGTAAAGCTGTATACAACCAACACAAGAATCGGCAGGTACACAAGCATAATCATGACAGATAAAAAAATGATAGGAAATGCCTTTTTCATCAGAGAATCGCACCTCCTCTCGATTTGCTGCCATCCTCTTCATAACGATTTGTAAACAACGTAAAGATTAAAATAATAAGCAACAATACAAGTGCAATCATCGATCCGTTGTGCCAATCATAAGCAGAGAAATAGCTGCCAATCAAACTACCCATGATATAAGTGCTGTTGTAAAGCATATCGAGCACGACATAGTTTGTCATAGATGGTAAAAATACCATAACAACACCACTCACAATACCCGGAACCGAAAGCGGCAAGGTTACCTTGATAAAGGTCTGCAATGGTGATGCACCAAGGTCATTTGCTGCCTCAAGCAGGCTATTGTCAAGCTTTGAAAGTGTTGTATACATTGGTAAAATCATAAACGGAAGGAAATCATACGTCATACCAATGACCGAATTCAGAAATGGATGGAACGCTAAATTTCCTTCAATAATTGTAAGAATCTCCTTGAGTGCCGTAATACGAAGTGTGAAGTTAATCCACATCGGAAGCACAAAAATCATTACAATCACAGACTTGTGGCGAATATTGCTACGCGCCAGAACATAAGCGATCGGATATGCTAATAACAAGCATACAACCGTGGTAACAACTGCAAGCATAAAGCTGTAAAACAGAGTTCCAATCGTATTCGGATCTGTAAAAAAGCCTTGAAGATTCGCAATTGTAAATTGGCCTTCACCGTTCGTGAAAGCATAATAAATGATTACAAACAGCGGTGCAACGACAAAAAGCAATAAAAACATTGCATAAGGGATGCCCAGCTGTTTTCTTGAAAAACGAGGCGCACACATACAATCAAGCTCCCTTCTATAGTATTTTGTAATAAGATTTATTTTTTGAGGGACAAATCTGCCTTGTCCACAGGGATAATCAGACTAACCCTGTCATCCATGTTCCAAAGATATTCATCATCAACGATAAAATCTTCGTCCATATCTGTTCTTACTACATAACTATAATGGTCGCCCTTGTATATAAGGTTGATAATTCTGCCTACAAGCTGTCCTTCCTCGATATCATCACTCATCTTGATATCTTCCGGCTTCACGGCAAGAATTACCCTGACTGCATCCGTGTTAATTACATCGCCGTGCATATCTTTCATCGTGCCATCCTCAGCCATAACAGACTTCGGGTAAAAGTCCGTAAGGTCTACCGGAATCGTACCATCCAAAAATTCAAGATAGTAGGAATCCTTCTCAAACATAACAGCTGACTCGATTTTGTTCAACGTATGCTCTGCGATCATAATATGAATTCCATCCGGTTCAATATTAAGACCGACTCTGCTGCCAACCTGCGCTGATTTTGTAGACTGGATTACGATTTCATTTTTACCTGATACTACTGTAATCTCATAATGAACACCCTTGAATACAACGGATATAACTTCACCCTTAATTGCACCCTCTGCCTCCGTAGTGACGATTACATCCTCCGGTCTTACAACCGCATCAATATGTGTTCCCTTTGGCACATCATCCAAACACTCAAATTCTGCACCGCAAAACCGAACCTTTCGCTTGTCCGTCATAATACCATTGAAAATATTACTCTCACCAATAAAGTCTGCGACAAAAGCATTTTTCGGTTCGTTATATATATCCTCCGGAGTACCAATCTGCTGCATCTTACCCTCTGACATAACAACAATCTTGTCAGACATTGTAAGAGCCTCCTCCTGATCATGCGTTACGTAAATAAACGTAATGCCCAGTTTTTCGTGCATACTCTTAAGTTCAAGTTGCATCTCCTTACGCATCTTCAGGTCAAGTGCGCCGAGTGGCTCGTCCAAAAGAAGTATCTCCGGTTCATTAACAAGGGCTCTGGCTATGGCTATTCGCTGCTGCTGACCTCCCGAAAGTGTTGACACTTTTCTGGTCTCAAAGCCTTCAAGGTCAACCATTTCCAAAACTCGCTTGACTTTTCTTTTAATCTCTGCCTTTGGAAGCTTTTTAAGCTTTAACCCAAATGCAATGTTATCAAAAATGTTTAAATGAGGAAATAATGCATATCGTTGAAATACCGTATTAATCGGTCTTTCATATGCCGGCATCCTGCTGATGTCCTCTCCGTTTAATAAAATTTGTCCTTCTGTAGGAATGTCAAAACCTGCTATCATACGAAGTGTTGTTGTCTTTCCGCAACCGGACGGTCCAAGAAATGTAACAAACTCGCCTCTCTTCACCTCGAGGTTAAAATTGTCCACCGCAGCGAACCCATCCTCAAAGCGCTTTGTGATAGATTTCAGTTCAATAATATTTTCGTTTGAACCAGTTTTTCTTTCCAATTCCCAATCCTCCTTCTGCCATACTCCAAAGCACGTATTTTAGTTATTTCTTTGGTGACATATATTTCGTTTTTTTACAAAAAACGATAGATGCATTTTATCACGATTCTTTTTTCGTGCATAGATGAAATATTCCATATTTTTTGTTGCTTTTTTGTGATTATTCAACAATTTATTTTTTAATTTCTCGCAGGAAAGCTTCTATTTTGCAAGCCTTTGCATAGGCATCAAATCAGAAAGAATTGCTTCATCAGCAATTCTTTTGATTGCACTGCCGCAGGGCCCCGCGCCACAAGGTCGCGGTAAAACAAAAAAGAAGCGCAGAAACAAACAATTCCACGCTTCTTTTTAAGCCTCGCAATACAGACAGTTACCTGAATGTATGCCTTTACAATTTCTTATCATTTTTCTTTGCAAGCTTAGCATTCACCCGACTCAAAAGTCCTATCTTATATGGATTTCCTTCCACCCAGACATTTCCCGACTGACACGCATCCGCATAGGTAATTCTTCGCTCCATAATATCGCAAAGGGTTTTTGTATCGACTCTTACCCGTGCATCATGGTTTACATAATCATACGGTTCCACACTAATACACCGCTCTGCTATCTCGATGTAAAATGTGCCGGCTGCCTCACCTGTCACATCAATCTGTACCGCAACATGCTCATAGATTTCTTTTGCATTTGCGTTCTCAAAAACCTCACGTACCTTTAATACAAGTTCATCATATGTCATGGTAAATCCCCCTTTCCCATGCTATTCATATACATCTTCTTGTAGCCTATATGGAACTATATTTATATTATAGCACTTTTTAACGATGTTTGATAGTCAAAAATTGAGTTTGTTTCTGTCATATTTTCTCCCCATCATTCATCGACTGCATTTTCAAGCCTTACACTGAATTCTCCCTTTGCCCGCTTTGCGCGAACGGTAATAATATAATCGCCATCCGCCGGAACGACAAAATTCAGTCTGGCTTCCTTTATCTGCTTTTCCTCGTAAATCGGTGTCTGATTCTCCTGCCCGATTGCCACATTCACACGACCATCTGTAATGTTATACCGTAAAACAAGCGTCTGTCCGGCCTTCGCAGAAATCGTGTGAGAATCCTTGCCATTCATCGATGTCATGTTCAAAATATAACAGTCAGGATTTTTTATGCGGTCGCCTTTGAACCAGCCTGCACTCCTTGTCCAGACATCTGCGAACAAAACTGCAACCAGAAATAATCCTGCAAGAATACCAATCATCCATTTTGCCTGCTTTGACATATTAATCCCCCAATCATTGCATATTACACTTTTATTCTATCATGTTCCGTACAAAAAACAAATACATTGCCCACGCCTTTTTTTTGTGATATGTTTAGTAAGAAAACGCAAGAATCGAGGTACTTCCATGCAAAGAAACAATCAACCGCAGAAATCAAAAATGAATTCCAAATATACACTGTTTAGCCTGATTATTATCGTATTGGCAGGCTTGGTTGCTCAGGTCGCAACGAAAAACAAAGACAATCAAATTAATGAGCCGTCGCCAATTACAACCGAAGCGCCGGTTACTGTCCCGGATGTGACAGAAATCGAGATTGCTCAAAACGGGGAAACAGAAGAAAAAACTGAGCAGACTGTCGAGTCAACAACGCAGTCCCAAAACGACAAGGTATACAAATTCCGTAAAACCTCGTATCTGAATCAGCACTTTGAAAAGCACAAAAGCGAATTTGACGAATCATTTGGCTACACAACCGCCGAAGCATACGAGGCGGGTGCAAGCCGTGTAGTCAACAACCCAAACGCACTTCACAAGCTTGAAGGCGAAGATGGCGATGACATATATTACCTCGAAGAAACAAACGAATTCGTCATTGTATCCACGGACGGATATCTCCGAACCTATTTTCGTCCATCCGCCGGAATTGAATATTATAACAGACAATAATGAGCAACCACTGTTGTTCTACTGCTTCTTCTCTTTGTTATACACAAATCCCGATACTGCACCAATCACGCCGCCGAGCACATGGGAGAGGTTTGAAACGTTGTCATCAACAACAATACCATCATAAACCTGCTGACCAATGTAAATCACAGCGACGAGAATAAATGTGATTGGAATCTCACCATCTCGAAAGCTTGTCATGGACGACAAAAGTATAAATGCAAATACGACGCCGCTTGCTCCGCAAAGGGCGATGTTTGCAAAGAAAATTCTGTTCAAAATTGCTGTCACTATCGCAGTGATACAAATAACTTCAATGATATTCTTTCCACCGTATTTTTCCTCAAGCAATGGTCCCAGCAATAAAATATAAGACATATTTCCAATGAAATGTGTCCATCCGCTATGTCCGATTACGTGTGTAAACATACGCACATATGTCATTGGATTTGTAAACGAAGAACCACGTGTTCGAAACAAATCGTACGTCAATTGTTGTTTTGACAGCACGCCAATCAATGTGGCTGCGAAACACAAAATAACAAAAGTTAATACTACCGGCGAATTAAACGTCACACGAAATCGATGCTGTTTCTTTTCATCCATATTCTCGTCCCCCAAATCTGTCATAATAGCATTTTTCCGGATGCTTCCTTCACGGTGCTGTTTCCATTCCGGGACCGTGAAGAAAGCTGATTATTCCGGAATATATACATTTTTTGTTTTCTTACCATCTATAATTTTACCCGAAGTGTATGAAAACGGCAATATTATGCTTTTTACTTTATCCACACGCCATTATCATGAAAGGTATATGTCTTACCATCAATTTTTTGCGTACCTGTTACCATGGCTCCGCTTGATTCAAAATAGTACCACTTGCCACTAATTTGCTTCCAGCCTTTAACCATAGCTCCGCCTGCTTCGAAATAGTACCATTTATCGTTAATCTTCTGCCAGCCTGTCACCATAACTCCGCTTGGTTCAAAATAGTACCACTTATTGCTGATTTTCTGCCAGCCTGTTACCATAGCTCCGCTTGGTTCAAAATAGTACCACTTGTTGCCAATTTGCTTCCAGCCTGTTACCATGGCTCCGCTTGATGAAAAATAATACCATTTTCCGTCGACCTTCTGCCAGCCTGTCACCATAACTCCATTTGTACCCAAATAGTACCATTTTCTGTCAACCTTCTGCCAGCCTGTTGTCATGGCTCCGTTTGTACCCATATAGTACCACTTATTGTCATAGCTAAGCCAACCGGTCTTCATAGTTCCTGCTGCATCAAAATAGTACCAGGTGTTTCCGTCCTTCATCCAACCGGTAGCCTTGCTTCCGTCGCCTGTATAATAGCTCCATCCATCCTTCTTAATCCAACTGCTCATTATATTTGGTGTATCACCATATCCGTTTTTGCAATTGATTACTACCGATGAATTCACAATATCCGCCCGGTCACAGCCCTGGAATGCCATGTCATTCGAAGTAATATTAAGACTCGCATTCTTTATTTTCAAAACGTCCGATAATAAAAACGCTGCCCTTTTACTCTGCATTTTCAAATTACCGCCATTTTTACAAGTTAATGTTAATACGGTATCAGATATGTTACATATACAATGATATGCAGGATTGTATAACGCATTCCTTCCCTTGCATTCAATCGTGATATCCGTGTATGACTCAATGACGATTGCACCCCAGAAATTACTGCTCGAAAAATTCGCATTCTCTAATGTAAGAATATGGTTTGTGCTGTCGTATGACACGCCTAAATCACTAAGTGTGTAACCATTTAGCGATGATACATACTCGTCATCCTCATCCACCAACTCCATATAATTATCGGTGACAATAATATAACCCTTACCAAGGTCCTTGGTAGAACCATCTTCTGCCTTTGCCATAATCGGCGGTACAGCAACCACACCAAGCATCGTCAGTAAGCATACAACGAATACCATTCTTTTAAATAATTTCATAACTTTCCCTTCCCCTTTTTAAGGTTTCAAAAGCCTCTGTTGATACAGTAACTCGGCAGATTGCACAAATAAAAATATCTTCATTCCGTTGTGCAAACCATTCCGATGAGCCACTTGATGCGAAGAAGTGTGTTCAGA
>SAMEA3663026__coassemble_224_pt1 | contig 87681 bp, 80 predicted proteins | sample SAMEA3663026__metabat2_low_PE_012 | metagenome-assembled genome bin SAMEA3663026 (sample SAMEA3663026) | pig gut metagenome | biome: pig gut; feature: pig-associated habitat; material: faeces | place: France | collected 2012
AATCTCTTAAAGAATTTTCAGGGTTAACATGTTATTAATTTGTCAAAGGTTCATGTTGCACTCATGAGTGCAAAAACGGAGAGGATGGGATTCGAACCCATGTGCCCGTGAAGGCAAACGGTTTTCAAGACCGCCTCGTTATGACCACTTCGATACCTCTCCACATATATTTTATGCAATTAAAAGTCGCTGTACTTGTCAGCGACTTGTTTATCTTAACAAAATCAAGTGATATTGTCAACAGATTTTTTGAATTTTTTTTGAAGTTTTTTATACAAATATCGATGCGATTTTTAGATCCTCCGGCGTCGTTATTTTTATGTTTTCATAACTGCCCGGGACCATCTTTGATCGTACCCCTTTATATTGTTCTACGAGCATTGTATCATCCGTTATTTTGTAGTTTACATCACTTGACGCTTCAAACAAAGCTTCATAAGCCCCAATTAAATTGACAAAGGTAAAAGCCTGCGGTGTCTGAATCTGATAAACAAAATTTCTTTCCGGTGTTTCAATTCCAAACGCATTTTCATCGACAATCTTAATTGTATCCTTCACCGGCATGGCTGTTGTACATGCCCCGTACACTTTCGCCGCCTCGACAACATCCGTTATCATCTTTGCTGTCACAAAAGGTCTGGCTCCGTCATGTATAATTACAACTTCTTCGTCTGCTAATCCATCCAATGCTTTTAGACCATTGTATACAGACAAATAGCGTTCTGCTCCGCCTGCACAAACATGCCTAACCTTGTCAAAGCCATATTGCTTAACAATCCGATTCGCGCAGTAATCAAGCTCATGTTCGCGCGAAACCAAAACAATGGAATCAATATCCGGATGTTCATTAAACGTCTCAATTGCATATGCAACGATTTCACGGTTATTTAATTTGATGTATTGCTTCGCAACGTCAGATTGCATTCTGCTTCCGCTGCCTGCCGCAAGAATAATAGCTACTGCCATATCTGCTCCTATCTTCTTTCACCAATCTTTAGATTTGGAACAGCGTTCAAATTCCAACCGTCCCGCACACCACTTTGGTAAGCATGATATCCCGCCACGCCAATCATTGCCGCATTGTCTGTACAGTAAATTGGTGATGGGTGATAAAATGTGAGTCCATTCTTTTCGCACGCATTCTTCATAGCCTCACGCAAAGCTGAGTTCGCTGCTACGCCGCCCGCAAGCGCAAGCGAAGTACAATCATACGCTTTAGCCGCACGAACAGAATTATCTGTAAGGACATCAACAACTGCCTTCTGGAACGATGCAGCAACATCAGCACGATTGTATTCTATATTTTTCATTTCGCATTGGTTTAAATAATTAAGTACCGCAGATTTAAGGCCACTAAACGAAAAATCATACGGTGCATCCTCCATGAATGCACGAGGAAATGCAATTGATTCCGGATTTCCTTCCTTCGCAAGCTTGTCAACCTTTGGTCCGCCCGGATATCCAAGATCAATTGCTCTTGCAACCTTGTCAAATGCCTCACCGGCCGCATCATCTCTCGTCCGACCGACAATCTCAAAGCTGTTGTAATCTTTTACATATACTAAATGCGAATGACCGCCGGATGCAACCATACACATAAATGGTGGTTTTAAATCCGGATTTTCAATGTAATTTGCAGCAATATGTCCCTCAATATGATGCACGCCTACCAAAGGTTTTTTCTTCGCATACGCAAGTGCCTTTGCCTCACTCACACCTACCAGTAACGCTCCGACAAGTCCCGGACCATACGTGACCGCTATCGCATCAATGTCGTTCCATGTAACATCTGCCTCAGCAAGGGATGTTCGAATTACCTGATTCATTTTTTCTACATGCTTTCTGGAAGCAATTTCAGGAACGACACCACCATACAAGGTATGTAAATCAATCTGCGAATAAATTGTATTTGATTTTACAATGTGTCCATCTACAACAACTGCTGCCGCTGTTTCGTCACAGGATGATTCAATTGCTAAAATCGTTGTACTCATACTTTTACCTTCTTATAATATATTAGGGTCTTTGGAACCACCCCAACCGTATAATTTCCATGATTCATTTTCTTTTATAAGAAAATACTGAATTGTCATTTCGCCCCGTGTATCCTTTGATACATCAACCGTAATTGTCACATCAAGCGTTGCCATATCTTTTCCGTCTTTCGTAAAATAGACAATTTGACTCGCTTCCGGTAATAAATAGCTTTTATATGCATATCCCGCTTCCTTTACATTCGCGATATCCTTCTTTAAGGAAGGCAGAGCATTTTCCACCGGATTTATCGCAAGCAGTTCCGAACAGTACAGGCTTCGAACCTTGTCGTTTAATGCCATTAATTCTTCGTCAGACAAAGAGTATGTATAAAATACCATCAAATACCGATTGTGTAATTTTACGACATCTCTGGGTGTATTCGGGTAATCAAGCGACATGTTGTAATCCATCAGCTGCTCCAATTCCGTAGCCTGTTTTACCGAACGACGTTTCGCTGATTTGTTGCTGAGGTGATTTACATAGAAAAGCACAAGCGAAACTAAAAGTATAGCAATGATAATTGATTTCAAATTGTATTCCGTGTTTTTCTTCTTTTTCATACAAATCCCTCCTTACATTTTTTGCAAAATGTATCGTACAGACGTATCGCTACTCTTCAAAATTCAAGACCTTTTCCATACGGTCCTTCGCCATAATCATGCATGGACAAATTGCCTTAACCATGTCTGCAAATTCTGCTGGTCTTGCTGTTGCAGGACTGTAATGCGTCATCCACGCCTCAGCTACTTCTGCATCCCTTGCGATTTCTGCTGCCTCCCGCATCATCATATGTTTATTCTCTTTGGCCTTGGCAAGCTTGTCCTCCTCGCCATACATTCCTTCGCATATAAACAAATCCGAGCGAAATGCCTCATCAATGATGCGTTCCGTTGGTCTTGTATCGGTGCAGTATGTTATCTTAAGTCCCTTTCTGGCTGCACCCATAACCATGTCACTCGTGTAGGTTTTTCCCTCATAGACAACTTCCTCGCCGCGCTGAAGAACACTCCAGTATTCAACCGGAATTTCAAGTTCCTTCGCGCGTTGTGCATTAAATTTACCGGCACGGGAAAGCTGTAAGCTGTATCCGTAACAGGCAACCTTGTGATTCACACGAAATGCCCGAATCGTCAGCCCACACATTTCTATATTAAATGTATCGTCTTCTATCTCAATAAAATGAATATCAAAAGGAAGCTCCGGTGCAATAATCCGAAGCGAATTCACAACCTTTGTAAGCCCTTTTGGTCCAATAATTGTAAGTGGTGCTGTCCGCTCCGCATTTCCCATCGTCAGCAACAGCCCCGGCAATCCACTAATATGATCCGCATGAAAATGTGTAATACAAATCACATCAATGGGGTGAAAGCTCCAACCTTGCATACGAATCTGATTCTGCGTACCTTCCCCACAATCAATCAAAATATGACTTCCATTGTAACGCACCATAAGCGAAGTAAGTGCTCGATATGGAAGCGGGAGCATTCCTCCCGTTCCAAGTAAACAGACATCAATCATTACCTAATCCCCTTGTTCTAAACGAATCTTTCATAAATCATTCCATCCTCTGTCGGGTTGGAATAATAATTTCGTCTTGTACCAATCCTTTTATATCCGAATTTTTCATAGAGCGAGCGGGCATTCACATTATTTGCCCGGACCTCCAACAAATACCGTTCGCCGGAAATATGCTCAAAATACCAATTCATCAAACACGTTGCATAACCCTTTTTCCGAAACTGCATATCGATACCAATTCGCAACAATTCAGAAGTTCCTGCAACATTGTTGATAATCAAATATCCTCTTAAATCATTCGGACTCACATGACAATCTTCAATCAAAGAACACTTTGTCACGCCGGCTTCCTCAAAAACCACAGCGATATAATTGTAGTCATATTGCAGAGTATCCTTCAGCATAGCAGCTGACCACGCATCCGAAAACAGATTTTTTTCTTGGTTTGCAATCCACTGAATTCTTGTTTCCATTTATTTTCCCTTACGCTCTTCATATTCGCGTTCTGCCTGTGATTTGCGCAAATAAACCGGCACGTGCTCATCCGCCGTCTCAAAGCATCCATCCTCATAGAAGCGAGCACCTAAAGCCGCAACCGCAGCTGCACGTTGTCTGTTACAGTGTGCAGGTGCAAAGAAATGCTTCTGCCGGAACATTTCGTCAATTATCTGTCGAAATACCGGAACACCGTCTCCGACAAACACAACCCCTTGGCTGTAAGTGGAAAGTATAGCAAGCAGGTCTTTAATATCGACTGCCATTTGATCCTGAAGAACAACCAGTTTCCCTGCTTCAAATTTGTATATGCCGGTATAAACCTGATTTCGTCTTGCATCCATAATCGGACAAATAATTGTATCATTTGCTGTCCAGACATTATATGCAAGTGCATGACATGTCGGAACCGGAATAATCGGAATCTCATATGCCATTCCAAGTCCCTTTGCTGTTGAAGAGCCAATACGCAGCCCGGTAAAGGAACCCGGTCCTGCTGCTACAGCGATAGCCTCAATCGTGCAAGGATCCGTCTCTGTCATGCGAACAATTTCATCGATCATTGGCAACAATGTTTCCGAATGCGTCTTTTTGAAATTGACTGTATATTCTGCAATTGTAATATCATCATCTACAAGCGCAACGCTTGCTACGGTTCCGGAACTGTCAATACCCAAAATCTTCATAATATCCTCCTGCGTGCTTAAGCTTAAACACGTGAAACTGTCTCAATCGTGATGCTTCGATAATCAAAACCGCGTTCTAAATCTTTCTCAATTGTAACCTTGTAATATGTCTGCGGTAAAATATCCCGTATCAGCTCTGCCCACTCAATAAGGCAAACTCCATCGCCATCAATCTTGTCAAAATAACCAATCTCTTCCATTTCATCCTCGCTGCCGATTCTATATACATCAAAATGATAAAACGGAAGTCGTCCCTCGTCATACTCTTTTAGAATTGTAAAGGTTGGACTGCTAATTGGTTCTTCAATGCCAAGTCCTGCGCCAAAGCCCTGTGAGAAAACGGTTTTTCCGGTTCCCAAATCACCATACAGACAGTAGATTTCACCCGGCTTTGCCAATTTTGCTATTTCTTTTCCAATATTATATGTGTCTTCCGCACGGAAGCTTTCTTTACAAACCTTTTCCACTTTGAAACCTCTTCAAGCTGTTACTAATCTTCGGATTGTACTGCGAAGTAAATTGTACAACCGATGCAAGAATCTTTGGACCATCATCGCCAAGCTCTGATACCGGAATGACAAATGCATGAATTCGCGAAGTATAAATCGCAAGCATATGCTTTGTAAGCATCAATGCACTAATCCGGTTCCATGGCAATGTGTCAGACAAATCCCCTTGTGAAACCTTTATTCCATCATCATAAAATGTGTATTCAATCGGTTTTTTATAGGACGGACTAAGCTTCAACTGTTTAAAAGCCTTGAACGCAAGCATTAACGGATTAAGAACGGTAAAGATAAGCCCAATAAGAATGAGCATAATCTTTGTGCCTGTCGCAAAGGAATTCCAAAAGATAAACGCACAGGCAAGTGATGCCACGCTGATAAAAATACTAAAATATCCTGACACGTTTCGGTAATTCGTATTAATAATATAGCTGTAAAGCGCTCGAAATGTCATATTTACAGATTTTGTTTTTGCTTCTGTCATCGTTACTCTCCACTATAATTCAAAAGATATTTGTTTATGTGTATTTACATATGACCTGTACTTCACGCCTGCAAGATCAAACATATGCTTGGATGCAATGGTAGAATCCGTATCTGCATATTTGTCTGACAAATAAATAACCTCTGTAATACCACTCTGGATAATCGCCTTCGCGCACTCATTGCACGGAAACAAGGTGGAGTAGCAGCGTGCCCCTTTTAGTGAACCGCCACCGCGATAGTTTAGAATTGCATTTAACTCTGCGTGGCAGACAAAGAAATATTTACTTTCCAAATTGGCACCCTCTCGTTCCCAAGGCATTTCGTCGTCATTACATCCTGTAGGCATGCCATTGTAACCGACTGTAAGAATTCGGTTGTCGGCATCAACGATACACGCTCCTACCTGTGTACCTGGGTCCTTGCTACGCTCTGCTGACAGAATTGCAATACCCATAAAATATTGATCCCACGTAATATAATCTGCTCTCTTCATACTGTTTTCGCCATCCTTCGCTCAATAAAAATCAGAAAGAATTGCTTCATCAGCAATTCTTTTGACTGCACTGCCGGCAGGAACCCGCGCCACAAGGCCGCGGTATACAAGCAAATACAGTTGCGTTTATAAAAACCCAACTGTATTGTAGTATAATTAAAATGTTGTTCTAATTCTGTATATTAAATCAAATTTCTGTATTTTTTCTTCGAATACACTTTCTTTCATGACATCCGTCAAGAATGCATATTCCCCGGAAACGCCATCGACTGTGACAAATTTCACATCTCCGAAGACCGCCTTTATTTGCTCTGCATCCACGGTATCCTTTACTCGAACAAAGAACTTGCAGGCAAATTCGGATTTGTCACCAAGAATCATTTTGTTCGGATCCCAGATTGTCATAATATTTGTGTCCACATGCTTTGCAGCATCAACGACATCTGCCACAACAGCACTTGCTGTCGGAAGTTTACCGGCTCCGCTACCATAGAACATGGTATCACCAACCATATTTCCGTTTACGAAGATTCCGTTAAAAACGCCATTTACGGTTGCAAGCGGATGCTCCTTATCAAGAATGAATGGAGCGACCATGCAATATACCTTTCCATCAATGCTCTTGCTTGTTCCGAGCAACTTAATCGAACCGGACATTGCCTTTGCATAATTAATATCTGTCTCCGTAATCTTTGTAATACCCTCTGTATAAATGTCCTGATAATCAACCTGCTGTCCGTAAGCAAGAGAAGTCAGGATAGCAATCTTACGACATGCATCATATCCTTCAACATCTGCTTCCGGATTACGCTCTGCATATCCAAGGTCCTGTGCCTGCTTTAAAACAGCATCGAAAGCAGAACCTTCCGCTGTCATCTTTGATAAAATATAATTTGTTGTACCATTTAAGATACCTGTAATTTCTGTAACCTCATCTGCTGTCAAAGACTGGTTCAATGGTCGAATAATCGGAATACCACCACCAACAGATGCCTCAAACAAGAAGTTTACATTGTGCGCTTTCGCAATGGCAAGAAGCTCTGCACCATGCACTGCGACAAGCTCTTTGTTCGAGGTAGCCACGTGCTTTCCTGCCTCAAGTGCCCGCTTTACAAAGGAATATGCCGGATTCACCCCGCCCATTACTTCAACAACGATTTTTACTTCAGGATCATTTGCAATAATCTCATAATCGTGAACAAGAATGTCTTGCACCGGATCCCCCGGAAACTCGCGCAAATCAAGTACGTATTTGATATTAATTTCCTGCCCTGCACGTTTTGCTATGCTGTCATGGTTCTTTGTAATAACTTCAACTACTCCGGAACCTACTGTACCGTAACCTAAAACTGCAACCTGAATCATCTTATCATCTCCTCTTCCTCATTCCCGGATTCTTCAAGTGAACGCTTAATATTTTCAAAATCAACTTCACTCATAATATGATCAACAGAAATACAAAGTATTATTTCGCTCTCTGTCCCATCAGCACTCGGAACGCGAATAACACTCTCAAGGTAATCTGTCTCATCACTTTTAACAACTATAGGAATCTCCATAACGTCCGTTTCCGAAACGGTCTGGATTCCAAGTACATCATCCACCTCAAAACCAAAGAAAATATCATGTGTTTCTGATATCAACAACTGTTTCTCTTCTGTAAGAGACGGCTCATCAATCTGAAGCTTCTCACGAAGATTGTAAACAGGCGCTAAATAGCCACGCATATGAATCAAACCTTTAATATGCTCTGCAGCGGCAGGAACCGGAACAAGTACATACGACTGTTCAATTCCATAAATCTTGGATAACTGCATACAGTATTTTTGTGTTCCTAATGAAAAAATAACATACTGTGCTTCTGCCATCTAACCACTCCTCTTCGCTAAAACTCTTCCTCGGATTTCGTGTTGATCCATTTGAGGTATGCATTCATAAAGACATCCACACCTCCGTCTAAAACTGCCTGCGCATTACCACTTTCACAGCCTGTACGATTATCTTTGACTAAAACGTATGGCTGTAAAACATAAGAACGAATCTGACTTCCCCATCCATTCTCTGTGACCTCTCCTCGAATGTCGGAGATACGATCAGCATTTTCCTGCTGTTTCATTAAATAAAGCTTTGCACGAAGCATTTTCATAGCTTTATCTTTATTACTATGTTGTGAACGTTCATTCTGACATTGCACAACAATTCCTGTCGGAATATGTGTAATTCGAACTGCTGATGAGGTCTTATTAATATGCTGACCACCTGCACCACTTGAGCGATACGTATCTACACGTAAATCCTCATCGCGAATCTCAATCTCTATTGTATCATCAATCTCCGGCATTACATCAACCGCAGCAAAGGAAGTTTGTCTCTTGCCTGCTGCATTAAACGGCGAAATACGAACCAGTCGGTGAACACCCTTCTCCGACTTCAAGTAGCCATATGCATGTAAGCCATTTACCTGGAAGCATACCGACTTGATACCGGCCTCATCACCATCCTGATAATCAAGAACTTCTATCGACAATTTCTTTTTTTCTGCCCATCTTGTATACATGCGATACAACATCTGCACCCAGTCGCAAGCTTCTGTACCACCTGCGCCGGCATGCATTGTGACAATTGCGTTATTCGAATCAAACTCGCCGGAAAGCATTGTCTCAATTCGAAAGTCATCGAATCTGACTTTAAAATCCTCCAGCTCGGTTGCAATCTCTCCAACAAGCTCCGAGTCATTTTCTTCCTCAGCCATGATAATCATTGTCTCCATATCCTCAAAGCTGCCTTTGATTGTTTCATATCTAGCTATGACATCTTTGAGATTTTTTAGTTCACAGCTAACCTGCTTGCTTGCTTCCACATCTTCCCAAAAGCCGGGCGATTCCATCTTAGCTTCCAGCTCGGTTATACGAAGCTCCTTGCCGGCAATGTCAAAGTGAATCCCTCACTTCTGCCAGCGGTGTTCTATATTCATTTAACGTGAATCGAAATTGATCCAGTTCAATCACTGCTTTCACCTACTTTGTTATGCATTACGTCCGCAACACATTTTATATTTTTTTCCACTGCCGCATGGGCATGGGTCGTTACGGCCAATCTTAGCACTCGCGCGCTTAATAGGGCCTTTCTTCGCAGAATCGTCTCGGTTCGTACCGGTTACCTTAGCAACCTCTTCTCTCTCAACCTTCTGCTCAATCTTAACGTGAAGCAACATCTGTACTGTCTCCTCACGAATGGATTCTGTCATAGCATTGAACATGTCAAAGCCGGCAAACTTGTATTCTACTACAGGATCCTTGCTGCCGTATGCCTGCAGGCCAACACCCTGGCGAAGCTGTGCCATATCATCAATATGAGCCATCCACTTCTTGTCAATAACCTTAAGAAGGATTACACGTTCAAGCTCACGGACATGCTCTGCATCCGGAAATTCTGCTTCCTTCGCTTCGTAAACCTTAGCTGCCTCCTCTTTCAATCTCTGCTTAAACGCATTTAAGTTGCTTGAAGACTTCTCTTCATCCGTCAACGAAATTGGTGAAAGCGGAATAATCGGAATCAAAATCTGATTTAATTCTTCAATCTCCCACTGTGATGACGGAAGTTCCGGTGAACATGTTTTGTCTACGTAGCTTTCTACAGTCTCCTGAATAAATTTGAAAATTACGTCACGCATATTTTCGCCATCCAAAACACGACGTCTCTCTGCGTAAATGACTTCTCTTTGATCATTATTCACCTGATCATATTCTAATAAACTCTTACGAATCGCAAAGTTATTTGACTCAATCTTCTTCTGTGCCTTCTCTACGAAACGTGTAATTGTCTTATGCTGAATTTCTTCGCCGTCCGGAATATGAAGTGCATCATAAATGGATTTCACTCGTTCAGAACCAAACAGACGCATCAAATCATCATCTAATGATAAATAGAACTTAGATGCACCCTTATCACCCTGACGACCGGCACGACCACGTAACTGATTATCAATACGACGGGACTCATGACGCTCTGTACCGATGATAAGAAGACCTCCAAGCTCTGCCACGCCTTCTCCAAGCTTGATATCGGTACCACGACCAGCCATGTTTGTTGCAATTGTAACTGCGCCGCGCTGACCGGCATCTGCTACGATTTCAGCCTCAAGCTCATGGAATTTGGCATTTAATACCTTGTGTTTGATTCCACGCTTTGTAAACATACGCGAAAGCTCTTCGGATGCATCAATTGTAATAGTACCAACTAATACCGGCTGTCCCTTTGCATTTGCCTCAGCAACAACCTCAACGATTGCTTCTAATTTTTCTCTCTTCGTCTTAAAAATAGAATCCTGATAATCAATTCTCTGAACAGGAAGGTTTGTAGGTACTTCTACAACGTCCATACCATAAATTTCTCGGAATTCGTTTTCTTCTGTTAATGCCGTACCGGTCATACCGGCTTTCTTCTTATACTTATTAAAGAAGTTCTGGAACGTAATCGTTGCAAGCGTACGGCTCTCACGCTTAACTTTAACATTTTCCTTCGCCTCGATAGCCTGATGCAAACCATCCGAGAAACGTCTACCCGGCATAATACGTCCTGTAAACTCATCTACGATTAATACTTCATCGTCCTTGACAACATAGTCCTTATCGCGGAACATAAGTGCATGTGCACGAAGTGCCATAATCATATTGTGTTGAATATCAATATTGTCTGCATCTGAAAAGTTATCAATATGGAAGAACTGCTCAACTTCTTTTACACCCTGCTCTGTAAGAACAACTTGCTTGTCCTTTTCATTTACAAGGTAATCTCCATCCTCCTCAGCCTGAACACCCATAAGTGCATCCATCTTGCTAATCTCCATAGAAGCGGTACCGCGCTTCATTCGTCTTGCAAGATAATCACACATCTTGTAAAGGTCTGTTGATTTGCCGCTTTGACCTGAAATAATAAGTGGTGTACGTGCCTCATCAATAAGAACGGAGTCAACCTCATCTACGATGGCATAATGTAACTCTCTCTGAACGAGCTGTTCTTTGTAGATAACCATGTTATCTCTCAAATAATCGAAGCCAAGTTCGTTGTTTGTTACGTATGTAATATCACAATTGTAGGCTGCTCGACGGGCATCCTTTTCATCACCATTTAGGATAACGCCCACCTTTAAGCCAAGGAATTCATGCACCTTACCCATCCACTCAGCATCACGCTTAGCAAGATAATCATTTACCGTAACGATGTGAACACCTTTACCCTCTAATGCATTTAAGTATGCAGGAAGCGTCGACACAAGTGTCTTACCTTCACCTGTACGCATCTCAGGAATACGTCCCTGGTGGAGTAAAATACCACCAATTAACTGTACGCGATAATGCTTCATGCCAAGCACACGGGCTGCCGCCTCACGTACAACCGCAAAAGCTTCTACAAGAAGGTCATCCAACGTCTCGCCGTCTGCTAAACGCTTCTTAAATATCTCTGTCTTCGCCTTAAGCTCATCATCACTTAATTTCTGCATATCCTCATCCAATGCTTCAATCGCATCTACAATCGGATAAATCTTTTTTAACTCTTTTTCACTATGGGTGCCAAACACCTTTTCAATAATACCCATGAGTCCCTCCAAAAACAAATTTAATATATATCAATCGTCCAAACCGAAAAACATACATAGTCAACCTTAAATATAACATTAAAATAAGGCACATGCAAGTTTTTTTCGAAATGTTCATATTTTGCTAATCAGAAAGAATTGCTCATCAGCAATTCTTTGATTGCACTGCCGGCAGGGCCCTGCGCCACAAGGCCGCAGTAAACAAAAATCGGACCACCAAACGACAGATTGACATTTGGTGGTCCGTTAATTCCTCTATTCTGACATATTATTTTATACCCTCTGTTTTGATGATAAACTTTGTCACACCCTTATCACCTTCCTTAAGCATTGTAAAGGTTTCATAATCCATAGACATCTCTAACAAAGTGCTCATGCGTCCGACAAAAGACTTTACATCACCATCATACGTTTCTGCAAGCTTGTTTATTGCATCATTATTGAACCGGATAATGCCATCCTGAAGCTCTCCGGAGCCTTCTGCAAGCCGATCAACACCATCCATAAGCAAATCTGCTCCGGATACCAATGTATCTGCTCCTGACACAAGCTGCGAAACACCACCCGTCAACGTAGGAACGGATGCCTCTAACTGACTCGTACCTGCCGCAAGTGCCTGGGCTCCTGTCACAAGACTGTAGCCACTTTCCTGCACTGCGTTAATCTGCTGTGCAATCTTAGCCTTTGCGCCTTCTGCACCGGAAACGACCGCCTGTCCCGCTGCCTGACCGGCTGCTTCAACTGCTGCCTGTTGACATGCTGCTGCAACGTTATCACCGATAGCAGCTGCACCATTTTCTGCTATACCATTTGCAACACCGGAAGATACCTGTGCAAGAAGTCCATCAACATATGCATAAATGGAAGCGATTGCATCCGGATTTGCACTGATTTCCGCTACATACATTTCATAAGTAAGTTGATCATTTTCTGCATGTGCCGCCTGATAATTTTGAGCAACGACACTCTGGAACAATGCATCTCTTAAGCCTGCATTGTTAAGTCCTGTCAAAATAGCAGAAACAGTGTCATCGCTTGTCATGGTCTGTTTAAATGAACCGGACGCCTGCTGCGCAATCGCCGCATAGGTTTCATTCTCAAACTGTGCTGCTACAGCTGTCTGCGCTGCCTGTGCTGCCTGTGTTTCAATTGCGCTTTTTTCTTCATCTGTCATCGGCGTTGAAACACCTGCATTCAATGCTGCTATACCCGAATTTAACGCATTTGCACTAGCATTGATTGTAGTCACTCCTTCTTCAAGCGTCGCAGAACCTGCAAAAAGAAAATCAAGTCCGTCAGAAAGCTGACCGATTCCATTATGAAATTCGCCCATCTTATCATTCAATGTATTCAGTCCGTCAGAAAGCTGCGCGGAACCATCTGTAAGACTTTCTCCGGCATTTTGCATTGTATTGACCATCTCGTCGAGCTTTGTTAAATCAATATCACCCGAAATATCAACGGCTGATGCAGTCGTTAAAAATGTAACCGTCATATCGAGCGAGAAATCTGTTACGTCCGCTGTCACCTCAAAGAAATCGTTAAATCTTCTTTCCTCATCATCCTTTATCGAAAGATTTTCCTTCATACCGGGCATAGCATACCCAAGAACAATATTTGTCTTCCCTTCGGTCACAACCTTACCATTTGTAACAGTAATATTTTGATAATTATCCCCGAGCATCATACCCGTGACAGCAACAAAAGGAACAAAAAGCTGTCCATCCCTGCCATCAACTTCTGCAGTCACCGACGCATTATTTTTGTAATCAAAACGAATCGTAACCTTACCGCTTTTGCCGGCCAGCTGATCCGGTGATATCCGGTTGCCATCCAAATAGTAAGAAACGCTTATATCAATGGGAAGCTTTTCATCCGTTGTTCCCTGATATGTGATATCGTTTCCGTTTGCCTCCCAGGTGATTTCGTTCCCATTTTGCGAGAATGCTTCGTTTCCCTTAACATTTTCTATATCCTTCAGGTTGGTCATATCTGTAAGAACATCTGCTTTTTCTCTATTCTTCAGTGTTTCACTGACAATCACATGATCAATGCTTCCATCCGCTTTAGCAAATCCGTATACCGTTTCGTCTTTGTCAACTTCCTTTTCCTCAACCGAAAGCTCCGAAGCAAGATCGGCCATGATATCTGACTCGCTTGCAGTTTCTTCGTTTGGTTCCTCCGTAACGTCTGTTACTTCCGCTTCCTCTGTAGAATCATATTTGTATATCTCTGTCACATCTCCGGAAGCGAGATTGTTTTTATCAAACAAACCGCCAAACCCGTATGCCGAAACCGCAACCGCAACTGCAGTTACACCACATACTATATTTTTCTTATGCTTTTTACTTGTTAATTTCGTCATAGTAAGACCTCCTGCCATTTATATCATCACAATAAGTTACATTACCGGTATTTACTCCGGTGCTCCGTTATTTCCCCGATACGTAAAACCGGCGCTTGTATGAATGATTACCTTATCAAAAATCATAAACATTGTCGGCAATACAAAAATAACAACAACCATACTGATAACCGCGCCACGCGCCATTAGGGAACAAAGCGCACTAATCATGTCAATGTTTGAAAACATACCAACACCAAAGGTTGCTGCAAAGAAGCTCAGCGCACTAACAACGATTGACTGCACGGAACCATTCATTGCTTCAATAACGGCATCCTTTTTCTCTAACCCGTGATTTCTGCCACGCTTATATTTATTTGTCATAAGAATCGCATAATCAACCGTAGCCCCAAGCTGAATCGTTCCAATTACGATTGAGGCGATAAATGGTAAAACCGTACCTGTGTATGCCGGAATTCCCATATTGATAAAAATAGCAAATTCGATAACGGATACCAAAAAAACCGGTAAAGTAATCGAACGAAATACGCATACAATAATCAGAAAGATGACTCCAATTGAGACAGCACTGACTGTTTTAAAATCTTTGTTCGTAATTTCAATCAAATCTTTTGTGCAAGGAGCTTCTCCGATAAGCATGCCTTTTTCATCATAAGCTTTTACAATTTTGTTTATCGTTTCACACTGCTCATTTACTTCATCCGATGCAACTGCATATTCTGAAAGAATCAGCATCATCTTGTAATCTTCACTTTCAAAAACTTCCCGAATTCCTTCCGGTAATAATTCCTTAGGAAATTCCGATCCAATCACGCTATCCAAACCTAAAACAGCCTTAACACCGGCTACCGATTCGATTTTCTTTGTCATTTGAGAAACCGCCTTCGTTTCTGTATCCGAGTCAAGAATAATCATATGGGTTGCTCCCATTTTGTACTGTTCGGCAAGCTTATCGTTCGCCATACTACTGTCCAAATCACTCGGTAGTGTACCTGCCAGATCGTAATATACATCTGTATGTGTATATCCGTAAAATGCCGGGCCAAGTAAAGCGAGAAAAACAACTAATATAAGAATGTAATGATTTACAACGAAGCCGGACAGCTTTGAAAATCCCGGAAGCAAAGGCTTATGTCTAGTCTTTTCAATAATGCCGTCAAAAACAAGAATCATGGACGGCAAAATTGTCACACAGCATATTACACCGAAAATAACACCCTTTGCCATTACGATACCCAAATCCATACCAAGCGTGAAGCTCATGAAGCAAAGAGCAATAAAACCTGCTACGGTTGTAATAGAACTACCGACAACCGACGATATCGTGTTTGATATTGCATGCGCCATCGCCCGCTTTTTATCTCCGGGGTAAAGTGTCTGTTTTTCTTCATAGCTATGCCAAAGGAAAATGGAATAATCCATTGTTACTCCCAGCTGCAATACCGCTGCAAGTGCCTTCGTAACATAAGAGATTTCTCCCTTGATAAAATTCGTACCCAAATTGTAAACAATCGCCATACCAATACTTAACAGGAAGAATATCGGAATGATTAACGAATCCATCGTAAGCGCAAGAATCAATGTCGCCAGCAAAACAGCGATCAATACATAAACCGGTGTTTCTTTATCAGACAAATCCTTGATATCACTTACAACGGCTGACATACCGGATAAATATGTCTGCTTACTGACAACCTTCTTTAAGTCCTTAATTGCCTGCATCGTTTCATCTGACGAAATGGATGTCGGAAACAATACAAACATCAATGTCGAATCAGCCTCTTTATTTATGAAGGCATCCTGAATCTTATCCGGAAGCAATTCCATCGGAACGGACAAATCCATAAACGAATCGTACCAGATTACATCCTTTACATTCGGAATTTCCTTCATTTCCTGACGCATCTTTGAGATATCCTTATCGTCCATCCCTTCGACAATGCACATGGAGAATGCACCCGTTCCAAAAGCCTCCATCATAATTTCCTGACCTTCCATCGTCTCAATATCTTCGGGAAGATATGTAAGAATATCATAATTGATTCTTGTATTAAAGTAACCAATTGCTGATGGGATAAGGAGCAGTACACCAAAAATCAATATCAATACTCTGTTCTTTACTACCCATTTTCCAAAATGAATCATGTCTTTCACTTCTTTCCTATTATTATTTACATGCTGTGCGTTATTGCCCCGAACAACAGCTGCACTTCGTACTAATAATAGAAAAGGGATTGCATATTTAGAATATGCAATCCCTAATTATTGTTCTATACACATATACATTTTAGTACGTTTGTATATGTTTGTTATTCAAATGTCTCTGAATATTCGCTATCATCCAAACTCTTTCCAAATGTCGACCATGGAATGTTTTGTCAAATAATCATAAACCTCAGACAGCTCTCTCGGCTCAATCATATAATCCTGTTTAATCCAGGTTATTGCAACATAACACATGGACTGTGCATAATACTCTGCAATGACATCACGAGACAACCAAACATACCGATAATGATTACGACCAAAAAGCTCTTCTGTTACTTCCAGCAATAGCTTCTTAACTTCCTGAACAGCAATACTTTCGAAGGAATTCTGTCCCTCTATGCGAATTGCCTGCGAATAGAAATCCCTCTCTTTCTTGATGTTGGAAAATAGCAACGTCAATCCTTCAATCACCATATCGTTCACAAGCAATGGCTTAATCGGAACAAGCAAATCCTCGCGGATAATATACTCCAATAATTCATATTTATCGCGAAAATGATGATAAAAGGTCGGGCGAATCACGCCTGCCAATTCAACCAATTCCTGAATCGTAATCTTCTCAATCGAGGATTTCCGAAGTAATTGTTTCATGCTTTGCGCTAATTGACGTTTTGTATCCTGTCCCATGAAATATACTTAAAACTCCGGCTCAATCAAACCGTAAGTATTCCCCTTTCTCTTGTAAACAACATTTACCTCATCGGTCTCTGCATTGCGGAATACATAGAAATTATGTCCAAGAAGCTCCATCTGTACGCATGCATCTTCCGGATACATCGGTTTAACAGCGAAACGTTTGCTACGGATAATCTTAACTTCCTCATCATCTTCTTCGTCAACTTCAAAGAAGTCGCTCTGGAAAAGACTCGCATTCTGCTCTCTGTCAACAATCTTCTTCTTGTAACGTGTAACCTGACGCTCAATGACCTCAACAACTAAGTCAATTGATACATACATATCATCACTTGCCTGTTCAGCACGGATAATGTGCTTTGGCATCGGAATCGTAACTTCAATCTTCTGTCTTTCCTTCTCTACTGAAAATGTTACATATACATCTGTATCGTCTGCAAAGAATTTCTCCAATCTCCCCAACTTGTCTTGAACAGACGCTTTCAACCCCTCGGTAACCTCGATATTTTTTCCAATAATTGTGTACTTCATATGCCCCACTCCTTTATAGTCAAAACTCACGTTTTCCATCGATAAAAGCAGTCGTTAACAAACGCTTGTCAAAGATGAAATACGTTATAGTCATTATATCATAAACCCTTGTTTTTTCCAAATGATTTTATAAAAAAATCACCGTTATTTTCTTGAGAAAAAACGGTGATTTCTATATATTATGTAAGAAGACTTATCCGAACGACCATCGAATAATATTAGTAAACAATTCGAACAGCCTTACATGGTGTTCTGTAGTTAATATTGGCAATAATAATACCTGTACTAGGGGTACTTGCATGAATAACCTGTCCATTACCTATGTACAATGCCACGTGGTTAATAGAACCATTGCCATGGTCATAGAATATCAAATCTCCCGGATAAAGAGCTGACAAGCTTACTTCCTGTCCTACGGTTGCCTGCGAATCTGCTGTACGAGGTATTGAAATACCAAATGCAGCATAAATACTCATCGTAAATCCTGAACAGTCTGTACCATTCGTAAGACTTGACCCGCCATACACATATGGATTGCCTTCAAATTGAAGAGCATAGCTTGCAATTGCATCACCTGTGCTTGACGTTGGCACAGAAGCAGGTGCCTGCGTTGTTGGTTCCTGCGTTGCAGGTGCTTCGGTTGCAGGTGTTTCGGTTGCAGGTGCCTGTGTTGAAGGTGCCTGTGTTGTTGGCTGCTGCGGTGTCTGTGCAACCGGTGTTTCCGGTGCCGGATCATCATTTACAACTACAGCAGAACATGTCTGATATGAAAGTACGATAAATTCATTCTTTACATAACCTGATAACGAATTATCAATTGCAATCTTCGTCCACTCAGCGCCCACATTCAAAATTGCATACTGCTCACCTTGCGGAATCTGTGTGAGACACTTACTATCCTCACTCGCCGACTCACGGACACGAAGAGAGCTTGCTGTTACGCACGCCATCTTTGTGAGGTTTGCTTCCGCATAAGCAGCCGCCTCTGAGCCAAATAATAAAAACTCATTTTTGATATATCCCTCGCAACCGCCCGAAGTAATAAGTGACCATTCATCACCCTTCTGTTTTACAGTCACAAGGCCATTACAATTAATAGAACCAACACGTTTCGCATCAACACTGCCTTCTTCACGAATGTTTACAGCACTCTGTGCTACAACAAGCGCTTTGTCCGAAAAATCGAGACCGAGCGGCAGTACCGCACCGGATCCCATATCTACCTGCGGCACCGGAGCAGTTTCCTGCCGAAAAGTCTCTGTGATGGCACGTGCATTTCCTATTGCAAGGTCTTTCTTCTGCATCAAGCCGATAGAGCCCGCCTCAATAAACCGGTCTACCGCTGATGTAATACTAACTGTTTCCTCTGTATAAACAACATCATCTGCCTTTGTGGAATGCATTCCACCAGCCGTCAAAAGAATACAAGCCATAAGTGCATATGCTGTTTTTCTCTTTGTTAAATGTTTCATTCTTGTTCCTCCTGTACAAGCTCGCAACAAATATTACAAAATTGTTACGATTTGTTACATCCTCATTCTATCATCCGCAAAAGTTTATGTCAACATAAAATCACAAAAAATATTATGTAAATTATGTGTCTTTTTTGTTTAATGCTATTTTACGTTATTCTAGCATATTTTTTAGAAAGTGTGTTGAATTTTATGTAAATGTATTATATGATAACTATACAGTTAACAATTATGAATTGGGAGGGTATTTTTTATGAATATTTCTTCTGTTGGAAGCATCGGACTTTCTGTTTCCGATGTTGACTCTATGAATATGATTGATATATCCATTTTAAAGAAATCCTTAGATGCAGTTGAGCAAAACGGTGATTTCCTTATCCAAATGATGGAACAATCAATCAATCCGAATCTTGGTAGCAATATCGACATTCGATTATAAAAAACCTGTCATAACAGACAGGTTTTTATTTTTATCGGAAATACGTATTCACACTTTGTACAATTGCATCTGCAATCTTGTTTTGATAGGCAGGCTCCAAAAGACTTGCGCATTCCTTTGGACAGCTTAAGAATCCACACTCGACAATCACACCCGGACAAATACTCTTCTTTAATATGTAGTAATCTTTTCCATTCTTTGCCTGTCGATGATTGTTGCTGTCTACATACTGGATGAGATTTGCTTGTAAGAGCTTTGCAAATTGCTCCGATTGCTCTGAAGTTCCATAATAAAACACCTGGGCCCCGCAAACATTTTCATCTGTATAACAATTCTGATGAATGCTAATCAACAAATCCGCATGGCTGTTGTTGATTAATTCTACCCGTTGTCTCAAATCTGATGATTTTATATTTTGCGCTCCATCCAAAGCAAGACAAACATCCTCCTCACGCGTCATAACAACAGTATATCCTTGTTGAGTAAGCTTTGTCGCAAGCTGTTTTGCTATCGAAAGATTCACATCCTTCTCCAAGACATCACCGGCAACCATACCAGGATCATTCCCTCCATGTCCGGCATCAATGACAATTACCTTTTGCATCTCTTTTCCCTCTGCCTTACACAGATCACACACAATATTAAATATCGCAATTGCAATAAAAACGAAAATAAGCAACCAAAGAAATGAATTTCTGCCGGTTCTTTTACCAAAGCACCTGTTACAAAATGGTGCTCGGTTACACAGGCAAGGAAATCTCATCATCTTTGATTGCTTATTTTGATTTTGTTCTCGTTCATTCATTTTGTCACACTTACATTTTATTAGTAAGTTTATGCAAAGCGAAATGAAATAGAATAGGATTTGAATGATAAATCAGTTAACATTAATTCATTTTAAATTCATAAACTGTTGTTGTATCGTACTTACGATCCGGTCCAAATACCGGTGAAGGGAACGAAGGATTATTAATCGCATCCGGGAAATACTGTGTTTCAAGACAAAGGCCCTGTCTTCTTCCATAAGTAGCTCCATCCTTACCTGTCTGCTCCGAAACAAAGTTGCCCGCATAAAACTGAACGCCAGGTAAAGTCGTATATACATTCATTGTAATACCTGCTGTATCTTCCGTAACAACAGCACACTTTCTCAATGAACCATCTGCATTGTCGATAACCCAGTTATGATCATAGCCTGACGTAAGTTCAAGCTGCTCAAATGGTGCATCGATATCCTCACCTACAACCTTAGCTGTTGTTAAATCGAGTGGCGTACCCTTTACTGTTGCTATCTCGCCGGTTGGAATTGCCCCCGGAACAACCGGTGTGTAATTTGATGCAAGAATCTGCATTTTGTGTGTCATGATGTTACCTGACGCATGTCCCAAAAGATTGAAATATGTATGGTTTGTCGGATTAAGAACTGTATTCTTATCACTGATACCCTGATAATGAAGCTTCAATTCATTATCATCTGTAAGCGTATAGGTTACGGAAAGCTTACGGTTGCCCGGAAATCCTAAATTACCATCCGTATCTGTAATAGAAAGAATTACAAAGTTACTTCCTGTCTCAACAGACCATACTACCTTATGATAGCCTAATGTCTTGTGACTGTGGCAATTGTTCTCGCCATCGTTAATCTCGATTTGATATGATACTCCATCAATCGAATATGCACCCTTACAAATTCGGTTTGCATTCGGACCTACAACTGCTCCGAAGAAACAATCATTTACAGTATATGGCTCAATCGTATCATAGCCAAGAACAATATCCTTATCACCGTTTTTTGTCGGTACAATGAGATTCGTAATAATAGCACCATAGTTAATGATTCCAACCTTCATTCCATTACAATTTTGAATCCAGTACTTCGAAATCTCCGTTCCGTCTGCAAGTTTGCCAAATAATTCGCTCGTTACACTCATTTTTCTGCCTCCTATATGTTTTTTTGTAAAAAAATACGCAACTAAATTTATTTTTTGTAAATTTTTTGCTTGCGACACTTGAAAATGTCCTCACTACACCTTATAATATTCACAAGTTACGTATTGATAATCGTATTAGAGAGGTACAAGATGGATCAATCTACAAACAATCAATCACAAAAGAAACTGCAAATCACGCCAGATAAATACCGTCAGCCATTGGATGCTGATTCCACTCGTGTATTTGACGAGTTACGTGAATTAGTTAACTATGGTCCTGACTCTCATGTACGTATTTGGTACAACACACAAAGTGAGGAATACTCGCTCCACTATCATGATACTCTAGAAGCCATCTACTGTATCGAAAATAAATATCGTGTAAAAATTGGGGATGTTGAGTATTTAATGAATGCAGGTGATATTTTATTTATTCCACCGAATTTGCTTCATGAAATCCCTATGAGTGATCCGGGTATTCGTTTTATCTACCTATTTGATGTCAGCATGCTCAAGGAATTCCAGGATTACAAATTGCTGTCATCAACGTTCAATCAGGCATTACTTGTAAACAGCAAAACATGTCCGAATATTTATCACGACATCTCTGAACGAATGATTCGAATCGTCGATATTTATTTTTCCAACTGTACCATGTGGGAAACTAAGATATATTTTAACCTACTTCACATATTTCTTCAAGTATATGAAGACTATATGCAAATTAATACGATACATGCTGCAGATAGTATGTCAGACGAAGCACCTGCATATAGTGAACGATTCACAAGCTTTTTGAACTATGTTGATATTCACTACGCCGAAGAGATTACGTTAGATGATGCCGCCAAAGCAATTGGATTTTCAAAATACCACTTTACGCGTATTTTCAAACAACATACCGGTTTTACGTTCCATGAATATTTGAATCACAAACGGATTCAGGTTGCACAATCATTACTGGCTGCTGATTTGTCAATTACAGATATTGCATTCCAGACGGGCTTTAATAATTTAACATCCTTTTGCAGATGTTTCAAAAAATACGCTGGTACATCACCATCTGAATACCGCAAGCTTTTTGATCCGGAAACAACCGACAAAAGACCGCATTCATAGCATAATACATAATAATGTTTATCCAAAGGCACTACCTTCCGGTAGTGTCTTTTTTAATGCATAGGATGTGTGTTCAGAAGAGTCTTCCACACTTCTTTGTATCTCATCTCCATTGCACAAAAAGTCATTCAGACGTTTTGGTTTGTGCCATCTGCCGAGGCACTGTATCAACAGAGGCTTTTGACACCCGAATCCTATGTATTAAAAAAGGCTTTCGAAAAAATCGAAAGCCTTTGATAAATATATTGTTGTCGAAGGATTAACCCTTTACGGAACCAAGAGCTACACCGGCAATAATATACTTTGAAAGTGCAAAGTATACAATAAACAATGGTAATACAGTTAATGTAAGACCTAAGTAAATTGAACCGAACTCTGTCTTGTAAATATCACCCTTTAACAAACTAACCATGATAGGCATTGTGTACTTCTTCTGGTCTGTCAACAATACCATCGGTGTAAACAAGTTATTCCAGCTATTAACGAAACCGAAAATTGCCTGCGTAGCAATCGCTGGCTTCATAATAGGAAGAACGATTGTATTGAAAGTTCTAAATTCACCTGCACCATCAATACGAGCAGATTGTACGATCTCCGGTGACAACGTCGGCTGCAGGTACTGTCTCATAAAGAATACAACCGCTGGAGCCGCTATTGAAGGAAGAATCAACATCAACATATTGTTTGTCATGTGAATCTTGTAAACCATCTGATAGAAACCGATCATTGTTACCTGAGCAGGAATCATCATGATAGCCATAATGAACTTGAAGAATGCGTTTCTAAGCTTCCAATCATAGATAACTAATGCATAAGCTGTCAATGATGAGAAATAAACATTCAACGCTGTTGAGCAAACTGAAATAATCATAGAGTTAGTAAAACCACGTAAAACGTTGAAACTCTTACCTGTTAAGATATTCCAGTTCTTAACTAAAAACTTCGATGGAAGGAAGCTAATAGCGTGCTGCTGAATCTCATATGTCGAACGAGTAGCATTAATAATCATGATCCAGAATGGGAAGATACTTAAAATCGCAAGGAATATACATACAATATAGATGACAACTTTCATGCCAGTATAATGTTTATTTTTCTGCATTTCGTACCCTCCTCTTCTTTCCTGCGTAAGCGCTTTCCGGATCGTCCTCTTTCAAAATACGGAACATAATTGCCGAGATAATAGCAATGATAATAAACATAATTACACTGGCTGCCGCTGCTCTGTTATACAAGTAGCTTCCAGCGAATGCCTGCTTATATATGAATACACTCGTTGTAATAGTTGCGTTATCCGGACCACCATCCAGGAATAACTTTGGAATATCGAACATATTCAAACCACCTACTACGGATGTTACAAGTGTAAACAACAAGATTGTCTTAATCTGTGGCAATGTAATATAGAAGAATGTCTGTGTACGGTTAGCTCCGTCAACTTCTGCTGCTTCGAAAATCTCTGGGTTGATACCAAGTACACCAGAAATCATAACAACCATAGTATAACCATACCACATCCATGTCTGAATGAAGATGATAACACCCTTCGCTAGTTTCTTATTCTGCAAGAAATAAATCGGTTCTTTTGCCCATCCGAGCGAATGGAACAAATCATTCATCGGACTTGTCGGATATGCAAACAATGCACCGAACAAAATAGCGATAGTAGCAGCTGTAATAATGTTAGGCATGTAGAACAATACCTTGAATACGCCCTGTCCTTTAACCTTACATCTTCTATCTGTGAACCATGCTGTTAACAAAAGAGCCAAAACGATCTGAGGAATGAAGTTACCGAGCCAAATAATCACGGTATTCTTAAGCGCCATTTTGAAGGTTCTATTGGATAAAACTGTTTTAAAGTTACCTAACGGATCATCCAAAATATGAAACTTAGTTGCTCCAATACCCTTCATGTCTGTGAATCCAATCACAAGCGTATAGAAAATTGGATATAAAGAAAAGATTAAAAAAGTGATAATGAATGGTAAGCTGAACAAGTAACCATACTTAGCGTACTTTACACTTTTCTTGTTTCTCAATCCAAACACCTCCTCTGTCTTATTTTTTGTTACTTGATAGTCTTAAAAAACGGGGCGGATTTGATTAAAATCCGCCCCGCCAAATAATAACTACAATATGAGGTGAAATTAATCTACTGTAATATCAAGAACGTCGCCTACGTTGCTCTTGAAATCTGCAATAGCGTCTTCTCTAGACTTCTCACCTGAGCTGTACTGACGTACCTGGTCTCTCCAAGCAGAGTTGATTGTCTCATCGTATGGTGTAAGGTTCTTACCATTTGCATACTGGTTAGCTGGTACGAATACGTCGAACATATTCTGACCACCTAAGAAATCAAGCTCGCCGTTTGACATAGCCATTACTGTACCTGAAGCTACACAGTCCTTTGTACCGCCTTCGCCGTTCAAAGTACCGTTAGCCCACATATACTGAAGACCATCTTCTGTGCAATCAAGTGTAATCCACTCAATGATTGTCTTAACAGCTTCAACCTTCTCAGCTGGAACGTCCTTGTTAGCAAGGAGCCATGTACCACCCCAGAAGAAACCGATTGGAGGCTCACAAACAGCCCAATCACCATAAGTACCTTCGCCTACAGCCTCGCCACCACAGTTAGGTGCAAGTGTGTAGTTGATCAACCAAGCTGGACCAAAGAAACCGAAGATCTGCTTAGCACCTTCGCCCTTCATATCAGCGAACCATGCATCCTGCCAGTCCTGAGTATCATTGTGGTATCCATTGTCTTTAAGCTTCTTAGAGTAGTCAAGGAAAGCTTCTCTCTTAGGATCGATTGTAAGAGCACCGTCTACGATCCAACCCTTATCTGAGCTGTTCTCAACTGCATGCCAAAGGTCACCATCACCAGAAACGATACCGTAACCCTTAGCCTTTAATTCTTCTGCTGCTGTCCAGAATGCATCGAGGTTACCAGAACCGCCACCGATCTTCTTAGCGATCTCAGCTGGATCATCTGTTCCCCATGTATCCTTAGCAATTGAACGACGGTAGATGAAAGCACCACCAGTAGCCTGGTAACCAAGTGCTACAACCTTACCATCTGGGTTTGTTCCGATATCTACAGAGTACTGAGCGATATCAGCTTCCTTAATCTTAGCATCGATATCGATACCAAGGTCAGCGTATGCTGCTGCGTACTGAGCTGCCTCACCCTGTGAGTACTTAAGAATGAAAGCTGCCTCAGCTGCGTAAAGGTCTGGAGCATCTGCGCCACCACCCATTAATGCCTGGTCAAGAGCTGGCTGATAAGCACCATCTGTTGTTGCAATAATTGTTGGTGTGCATGTGAATCCACAATCCGGATGAGTATCGATGTACTTCTGTACCATGTTAGGAATCTCATCTGTGAATGACCACAAGTTGATGTTTACAGTTTCGCCTGAAGTTGGAGCTGCTGTTGTATCATCTCCACCATCAGTTTCTGATGCTGTTGTGTCAGTTGCTGGAGCTGCTGTTGTCTCCTTATCATCTGACTTACCACAGCCAGCAAGCAATGTTGTTGCCATAAGAGCACACATAGCGCCTGCTACAAGTCTTCTCTTTTTCATGTTTTTTCCTCCTTACATAAAAAGCATTTGCCATCCTGTTAATCGATTGCATTCGCAATCACAATAACAATGATGAACTTATTATATCATTTATACAGTTTTCTTCTATACGTTTCTTGCGTTGCATCATACATAAATTGCTATTTTGACTAATATAACCAATAACCGACGTTATTTTGTGCTTTCTTTCATGCTATTTTACTATATATGGTAAAGGTTCTTTGCATTTTATCCAAAATATGGACTTACAAACTTGTCTTATATTGTGTAAAATGTCACGAAAGCTCTTTTTTTCGTAAATTTCCGGTGATTATTATGTGTATTTTGTGTGAAGAATCCTTTGTTTTTTTAATTTTCTCTTGTATCATTTGTCAGATTATTGTATTTTTATTATATTGTGTATTCTATTATATAACAACTAAAGGAGTTAATATTATGAGACTTAATCCGGATAACGGTTTTTTCCGTTTTCTATCACTGGTCAGCGATTTGCTGATGCTAAATGTTTTGTTTATAATCACCTGCCTTCCTATTGTCACGATCGGACCGGCACTTACGGCCTTATATAGTGTATCTTTGGATATGATAAGGAAACGCTATCCTACAATATCAAGCTCGTACTTCAAGGCATTCAAAAAGCATTTTAAGCAATCCATTTTGCTTTGGATTCCGATTTCTCTATTATATATGTTCTTCATTACAGATTTATACGTGATATACAAGGTAATCGATCCGGTCTACAACATGTTCCAGATTCCTGTCTGGATTTTGTTATTCCTTTTATTCTCGATATCAATGTATGCTTTTCCATTGATATCAGCATATCCGAACAAAACGAAGGTCATCATTAAGAACTCTTTGCTCATAAGCCTTGCAAATGTTCCGACGACAATCTTCTATATTGTAATCCCTCTTGCAATCGCAAAGGTAGCTGTTACCGATTCTACAACCTTAGTATTCGTATTCAGTTTATTCTTGTTTTGGGGATTTGCAACAATCGCTTATGTGTACGCATTTTTCATGAACCGAATATTTATCAAAATCGAAGATGCAGAGAGGGAACGTGCCAATCTTCCAACGCGTCATTTTCCTGTGGATATGCCTTATGACGAACGCTATTTATACACAGATGACGAAGAAAACATTGAGGACAAGGCTTCGGCTGAGGATAAAGATGTTATAGATGATAAGGATGCTATAGATAACAAAAAAGCTGCAGATGACAAGAATTCGGCTGATTCAAAGATCGATTCAAAGACTGATTCAAAGACTGATTCATCTTGCGAGTAATATTGCCCAAAGCATAACTGAACATATTATTATAAAGGAAAACCCGGCTTGTCTACACAAACCGGGTTTTCCTTTACCCTTCCAGCATCCAAGCTACGAAATCCTTCGCGCGTTCTACACGCTTGGAATCTCTTGGAATACCAATTACAATTACTTCCCCTTCATCATAAAAAGAATCAATGTCTCGATGACCATTAATGATAACGCCAACCGGCACCTGTTTGCCTGTTGAATCCGCCTCATACCAAAGCAGGTCTTCTAATTGTTTTAATTCCTCTTCCGTGTATATTTCTTCTAAATTATAAAAGATTTCATTCTCCATATAATCCTTCAGAACCCACGGATTCGTAATTGCAATGTCAATATTTGAGGTTGTAACAGCTGCAGTAAATCGTTGCATACTGGCTATGATTGTATCATTTTTTAACGCCGCGTCATCTATCGTCATTGGGTGAATAAAGTCCGTATCCATCTTAATACTGCCGGACTTCGGATCCAATCCACGTTGATTTCCGTAGTCATCGCCAAAGGTCGCATCTCCCGGAGAATCCATATGCGCGTTCATCATTGCAATATATATAATAGGAGGCTTCATCTCAATTATAACTGAACGAACAAGCATAAATGCAATAAATACAAGCGCGACCGCAACGCCTACTGTCCATTTATAATAATCCCAATAGTATTCAATTCTCTCCTTGAAAGAATTGAATTTGAGGCCTTCTTCCTTTTTCTTTGTTGGCTTCACATCGATTTGTTGTCCGTGTACCGTGCGGATTTTATGTTCAGGCTCTCCTGTATTCTTTTCCTCTTCAGCCACTGTCTCAGCCTTTGCCTCAGCCTTTGCCTCAACCTTTGCCTGTTCATTCGACTTCATTTTTGAAGCTGTTTCTTCATCTTTCACAATTACGTTTTTATTATCAATCTTTTTTTCGTCTTTCATGAATATTTTTCCTTAATATTATTATGTGTTTTTTGTTCTATACAAGAGTAACAATTTTTATTCAATAATGCAACGAAAAAATGTGAAGATATTATGAAATTCAAAATAGAGAGATTCCCCGGGGTTGTTCTTCGGGGTTGTAGCACAAAAAGTCATTCAGACGTTTTTATTAGCGCAATCTGCTGGGACTAAATTAAACACGAGGCTTTTGATACCCAAATCCTATGCAACAAAAAACGAGACGGCAAATGCCGTCTCGCAGGAAATAGTAAATCAAATTAATATAATGCCTTTACTGTTGGGTAAAGTGTCTTGAAGTGCTGATACTTCTCTTCATACTTCGCTGTAAGCTCTGCATCCGGAAGAATAGACTCCTTGAAACGAACGATCTTGCTGGCTGCATCTTCTACACTCTCGTATACACCGCATCCAACAGCAGCAAGGATAGCACCACCAAGTGCCGGTCCTTCATCGTTTTCAACAACATCTACTTCAATACCCATAACGTTAGCAACTATCTTTTTCCAAAGTGGGCTCTTCGCACCGCCACCGCAAATATTTGTCGCCTTAATCTCGATTCCAAGGCTCTTAGCAACCTCGAGAGAATCACGAAGACCAAATGCAACACCCTCAAGCACTGCCTGTGTCATATCCTCTCTCGTTGTGTCCATGCTCATTCCAATGAACATCGCACGGGCAGCCGGATTGTTGTGAGGAGAACGCTCTCCCATCAAATATGGAAGGAAGTATACGTTATTTTCACCAAGCTTTGTGATGTTAGCCTGTTCAGCAGGATAATCCTTTGTCTTGATAATTTCATCCATCCACCACTTGTTGCAGGATGCTGCCGAAAGCATACATCCCATCAAATGGAAGTTTCCGTCTGCATGCGCAAAGCTATGCAATGCATTAAAATCATCGACGCGGAACTTGTCATTTGTGATAAAAATTGTACCGGATGTACCAAGAGAAAGATTACATTTTCCGGCTCCTACAGTACCTGTACCTACAGCAGCTGCTGCATTGTCACCGGCACCGGCAACAAGCTTAACAGTACCACTCATGCCAAGCTCAGTCTTTGAAGCGTCATTTAATTCGCCAACCACCTCAAAACTATCATAAAGCTTTGGAAGCATTGCCTCATCGACGCCACAAATTTCAAGCATCTCCTTAGACCAACACTTATTCTTAACATCAAGTAAGAGCATACCGGATGCATCCGAAAAATCTGTGCTAAACGCACCGGAAAGTCTATATACAAGATAGTCCTTAGGAAGCATGATCTTCTTAATCTTTGCAAAGTTGTCCGGCTCATTCTTTTTCATCCAAAGAATCTTTGGAGCTGTGAAACCGGCAAATGCAATATTACCTGTGTAATCAGAAAGAGTCTTTTTGCCGATTACCTCATTTAGGTATTCTGTTTCTTCAACAGTTCTACCATCATTCCAAAGGATAGCAGGGCGAATAACATTGTCATTCTCGTCTAATGTAACAAGACCATGCATCTGTCCTCCGACACCAATACCCTTTACGTCATCCGGATTAAGACCTTCTAATAAATCTTTGATACCGGCAATACTCTGTGTATACCAGTCTTCCGGATTCTGTTCTGACCAGCCCGGCTTCGGGAAGCTCAGTGGGTATTCCTTTGAAACTGTCTTTATAATCTTGCCGTCAGCTGCCATTAAAAGCAGCTTGACAGCGGATGTACCTAAATCTACGCCAATAAACAAATCCTTATCCTCCTTTTAGCAGAATGGATTCTCTGTGATGTAACGCATTTCCTTTGGCTGGTTGAAACGAATTTCCTTGTAATCAACGCCAATATACTTAAATACTTCGTAAAGAATCTTTCCAAAGTGACCAAATGCAACAGCACCGTGATGTGGATAATTCTTCTCAATCAATACATGACGATAGAATCTTCCCATCTCCGGAATCGCAAAGATACCGATTGCACCGAATGATCTTGTACGAACAGGAAGAACCTCACCCTGAGCAATGTAAGCACGAAGCTTAGCATCAGCTGTACTCTGTAAACGGAAGAATGTAATTTCACCAGGAATGATATCACCTTCCAAAGTACCATTTGTAACTTCTTCCGGAAGTGAACGTGCCATAATCATCTGGTTCTTCATCTCGCAGAATGCAAGTTTTGAAGAAGCTGTATTTCCGCAATGGAAGCCCATGAAAATATCCTTCTGTGTATAATCAAACTTACCTGCAATATCCTCATTGTAGATATCAGCAGGAACAGAGTTGTTAATATCAAGCAATGTAACTGTATCATTACTTACGACTGTACCGATGAACTCTGAAAGTGCACCATAGATATCAACCTCACAAGAAACAGGAATACCCATCTTTGTAAGACGGCTGTTTACGTAGCAAGGAACAAATCCAAACTGTGTCTGGAATGCCGGCCAGCACTTACCTGCGATTGCAACATACTTTCTTGATCCCTTGTGTGCCTCAACCCAGTCAAGTAATGTAAGCTCATACTGAGCAAGTTTTTCAAGGATTTCCGGCTTCTTATTACCTGCACCGAGCTCTGCTGCCATATCCGCTACAACAGCAGGAATTCTCTCATCACCGGCATGCTTGTTGAATGCTTCGAACAAGTCAAGCTCTGAGTTCTCTTCAATCTCAACACCCAGATTGTAAAGCTGCTTGATTGGCGCGTTACATGCAAGGAAGTTGAGTGGACGTGGACCAAAACCGATAATCTTAAGGTTCTCTAAACCGTAAACTGCTTTCGCAATCGGAACGAACTCATGAATCATATCAGCACACTCCTCAGCTGTACCTACCGGATACTCTGGGATATATGCCTTAACGTTACGAAGCTTTAAGTTGTAGCTTGCATTAAGCATACCACAGTATGCATCACCTCTGCCCTGAACCAAACCGCCATTTGCAGATGTCTCCTCTGCAGCAGCAACAAACATCTTAGGTCCCTCGAAATATTTTGCAAGTAATGTCTCAGCGATTTCCGGACCAAAGTTACCAAGATATACACAAAGTGCATTACAGCCTGCAGCCTTAATATCTTCAAGTGCCTGCATCATATGAATTTCACTCTCAACGATACAGATTGGACACTCATAAATTTCCTCTGCATCATACTTTGCCTTGTATGCCTCTACAAGTGCCTTTCTTCTGTTAACTGAAAGCTCCTCCGGGAAACAGTCACGGCTTACAGCTACGATACCAATCTTAACTTTTGGCATGTTATTCATTGTTTAACTCCTCCTAATACTTTTATATTCTTTGTACCGGCGGGAGCCTCCCGCCGGCTATCATTTAATTTAGATAAATTCCTTAACACGATTGTAAATTCCAACCTCATCAAGACCATACTTCTTAATCAATTCAACAGCTGGGCCTGATTCACCGAACTGGTCATTTACACCAATCTTGCATACCGGAGTCGGACAATTCTCAGCAAGTGCATCACAAACTGCACTACCAAGACCACCAATCACAGAATGCTCCTCAACAGTAACAATCTTGCCTGTTTCCTTTGCTGCCTTAACAACAAGATCAACATCCAGTGGTTTGATTGTATGAATATTGATTACACGGGCGCTAATGCCATCCTTCTCAAGCATATCAGCAGCCTTCAATGCGTAAGCAACTTCAAGACCGGTTGCAATAATTGTTACATCCTTACCATCCTTTAATGTAACACCCTTACCAAGCTCAAACTTGTAATCCGGTGCATCATTCACAATCGGTGCTGCCAAACGGCCGAAACGGATATATACAGGACCCTGATGCTCATAAGCAGCCTTAACAGCAGCCTGAGCCTCAACATCATCAGCAGGGTTAATTACAACCATGCCCGGGATTGTACGCATTAATGCGAGATCCTCGTTACACTGATGTGTAGCACCATCTTCACCGACAGAAATACCTGCATGTGTAGCACCAATCTTAACATTAAGCTTTGGATAACCAATGCTGTTACGAACCTGCTCGAATGCTCTACCGGCAGCGAACATAGCAAATGTACTAACAAATGGTACATAACCGCAAGTTGAAAGACCTGCTGCAATACCCATCATGTTTGACTCAGCAATACCGCAGTCGATATGGCGTTCAGGAAAAGCCTTCTTAAATACGCCTGTCTTTGTTGCAGCTGCAAGGTCTGCGTCTAAAACGATCAAATTGCTTTCTTTTTCTCCAAGTGCAACTAACGCATTTCCGTAGCTGTCACGAGTTGCGATTTTCTTATCTTCTAACACAAGCCTTCACCTGCCTTTCCAAGTTCTTCCATTGCCTTAGCAAATTCTTCATCGTTAGGAGCCTTACCATGCCATCCGACATTGTTCTCCATGAATGATACGCCCTTGCCCTTAACCGTATGTGCGACGATTGCTGTAGGCATACCCTTTGTAGCCTTCGCCTCATCAAGAGCCTTGCGAATCTCATCCATATCATTACCGTTAATCTCAATTGTGTGGAAGTTAAATGCGGCAAACTTCTCTGCAATCGGATATGGTGAACATACTTCTTCAACTGTACCGTCAATCTGAAGGTTATTGTTATCAACAATCACTACAAGATTGTCAAGTTTTCTATGGCCGGCAAACATAGCTGCCTCCCAGATCTGACCTTCCTGGATCTCACCGTCACCACATAAACAATATGTACGGTAAGACTCACCCTTAAGCTTAGCAGCAAGTGCCATACCAACTGCACAAGAAAGACCCTGTCCGAGAGAACCTGAAGACATATCAACACCAGGAATATGTTTCATATCCGGATGTCCCTGAAGGTACGAACCGGTATGACGAAGTGTGAGCAAATCTTCTACAGGGAAAAATCCTCTGTTTGCAAGAGCCGAATAATATCCCGGAGCTGTATGACCTTTGGAAAGAACAAAACGGTCACGGTCTGCCTTCTTCGGATCCGCCGGATCTACATTCAACTCCTCAAAATACAAATATGTGAAAATATCAGCGGCTGATAACGATCCGCCCGGATGACCAGCCTTAGCACTATGAACAGAGCTTACGATGCCCTTTCTAACTTCAAGTGCCTTCTTCTGAAGTTCAAGTGTTGTCATAATTATCTCCTTTTTACTTTCCGAATACTGCCTCATAATCCTTCTGGAACTTTGCGATACCCTGATCTGTAAGTGGGTGCTTTGTCATCTGCTCGATTACTGAGTAAGGAACAGTAGCGATATCAGCACCTGCAAGTGCACAATCAGTTACATGAATCGGATTACGAACTGAAGCTGAGATAATCTCTGTGTCAAGGTCATAAATTGCAAAGATTTCTGAAATCTGGCGAATCAAATCAATACCCGGCTGGCTGATGTCGTCCAAACGGCCAAGGAATGGAGAAACATATGTAGCACCTGCACGAGCAGCAAGTAATGCCTGATTAGCACTAAAAATCAATGTTACGTTTGTCTTGATACCTTCTGCTGAAAGAACCTTAACTGCCTTAAGACCTTCTACTGTCATAGGAATCTTAACAACCATATTCGGATGAATCTTAGCGATTTCTCTACCTTCTGCAATCATGCCCTCTGCATCAACTGTTGTTGCCTTTACCTCACCTGAAATAGGGCCATCTACGATAGAAGCGATTTCAGCGATAACCTCATTGAAATCTCTTCCTTCCTTAGCGATCAAAGAAGGGTTTGTTGTAACACCACAGATTACACCCATGTCATTTGCTTTCTTAATGTCTTCTACATTAGCTGTGTCGATAAAAAATTTCATTCTTTTTTCCTCTTCATTTCTTAATAATTAAATATAAATATTATGCACGCTGTACACTCTGTGTTAAGCACTCCTGCTTCATAAGGGCTGCACTTCTTGCATCCGGCTGCTGTCCGCCGATGAATAATGTGTACTCACCAGCAAGAGTTGCTCTGCTTCCATCCTCAAGAACCGTTTCGAATGCAAGCGCAGCAACCGGAACAGTTACCTTCTTGCTCTCGCCGGCCTTCAGATTTACACGAGTAAATCCGCATAAGCTATATCTCGGCTGGTTGTTTACGTCAATCACTGCCTCATAAGAAGCATTCTTGCCGTTTGCAACCTTTTCTTTGATATTGTTCGCAACATATACCTGAACGACTTCATCTGCATCATACGAGCCTGTATTCGTTACAGTTACCTCACATGTTACACCGTCTCCGGCATCTGCTACTGTAAAGTCATCGTATTTGAAGGTTGTATAGCTAAGACCAAATCCGAATGGATAAAGCGCCTCATCCTCCATATAACGATAGGTACGATTCTTCATGCTGTAATCTTCGAAATCCGGAAGGTTACGGTCATAGTAGAATGTAACAGGAAGCTTAGCACTTGGGCTGCACTTGCCAAACAATAAATCTGCGAGTGCCCGTCCGCCCGGTCCGCCACTATACCAGCTGTCAATAATGGCGTTGCAATGCTCATCTGCGTAGCTCACATCAAGTGCACTTCCGGCGTTTATAACAACGACTGTCGGCTTGCCAATCTCAACAACTGCCTTCAAAAGCTCCTGCTGAGATTCCGGAAGGAACAAGCTGTTCTTATCACCGGCTGCAAAGCTGTTACCTGTATCTCCTTCTTCACCTTCGATTGTCGAATCAAGACCCAGGCAAAGAATAACAACATCACTATGTCTTGCAACTGTCTTAGCTTCACTGATACGATCGTTCGGCAAAGCAAGTTCCTGTACACGATTCTTGTACAAGTGACAGCCTTCCGAATAATAAATACGCACATCCGGTCCCACTGCCTCACGAATACCCTCAAGATTTGTGATGTACTCTGAAGCGGTACCGTTATAGTTACCTTCCAAAACGATTTTGGAATCTGCTGTCGGTCCAATAACACCGATTGATTTGAGTTTGCTCTTGTCAAGTGGTAATATACCATCGTTCTTGAGCATAACCATTGATTTTCTTCCTGCCTCCTGTGCCATAGCACGATTCTCGACAGTATCATTTGCCTCGTAACCGATTGCATCATATTCACAATCATCTGCAAATAAACCAAGCTTAAATCTTGTCGTAAACAAACGGATTGCAGCTGTACGAAGGTCATCTTCTGTAATAAGGCCTTCCTGCAAAGCAACCATCAAATGCAGGTATGTATTACCACAGTTAAGGTCGCATCCGTTCTTAAGTGCTAAAGCTGCCGATTCTGCAGCAGAGCTTGTCACCATGTGGTTTGTGTGGAAATCACGAATCGCCCAACAGTCTGAAACGATGTGCCCGTCAAATCCCCACTCTTTCTTAAGTATATCTACAAGGAGTGTCTTACTACCACAACAAGGCTCTCCGTTCGTACGGTTATAAGCACCCATGACTGTCTCAACGTTAGCTTCCTGAACAGCAGCCTTAAATGCAGGCAGATATGTCTCATACATATCCTTCTTTGTTGCAACCGCATTAAAGCTGTGACGGATAGCTTCCGGACCTGAGTGTACAGCAAAATGCTTCGCACATGCTGCAGTCTTCAAATACTTGCCATCTCCCTGTAAGCCCTTGATGAAAGAAACACCTAATCTTGAAGTAAGGTATGGATCCTCACCATATGTCTCGTGTCCTCTGCCCCATCTTGGATCTCTGAAAATATTTACATTTGGTGACCATACGGTAAGTCCCTTGTAAATATCTCTGTCTTCATCGGCTGATTGTGCATTGTATTTGGCACGCGCTTCTGTTGATATTGTCTCTGCAATCTCCTTCAAAAACTTGTCATCAAACATCGCTGCCAAAGCAATCGCCTGCGGGAAAACAGTTGCCGTACCTGCTCTTGCAACTCCATGTAATACCTCATTCCACCAGTTATACGCTGGAATTCCGAGTCTTGGAATTGCCGGAGAATCATACTTCAACTGCGTAGCCAATTCGTCAACTGTCATCTGACCAACTAACTCCTCGGCCATCTCACGAAATGTCTTTTCCAATTGTTGCACCTCCTTGATTATTAATGTCAGATTGCGTCAAAAATCGCGCATAATTCTGCATTTATTTCCATATTTATTGTAATAAAAACAACACGGTTATACATCCAAAAAATTGCGATAATGTTGTACCTATGTTGCTACACAATACAAAAAAGAAGATAACACCCATTCGGGCTCTCTTACGGGCTATTCTCCCATGTCATGGCGACGTTTTTTCATCGCCTCAATGATAATACCACGCGCCTCAATCGCCTGCTCTTTTGTTGCCTCCGGTACATCCTTAAGCACATAGTCAATGCCAAGCTGCTCGTACTTCGTCTTGCCCATGCTATGATACGGCAAAACATCAAGTGCTTTAATATGCTTGAACTGGCCAATGTAATACCCAAGTCTTTCAAGATATTCAGGAATCAATGTAATGCCCGGCACAAGCACGTGACGAATCCAGATTGTTTTTTCTTTCTCATCAAGATAAGAAAGGAAGTCTAAAATATTATCAATCGGTTGTGCGGTAAGCTTCTTGTGTTCTTCCGGATCAATATGCTTAATATCAAGCATAATCAAATCCGTAGACTTCATCAGTCTGTCATATTTTGCCAAAAGTTCCGGATTGTTTCGGCGGAACATAATTCCGGATGTATCCAGACAGGTATGAATATCTCTTGTTTTTGCAAGCTCAAAAAGTTCAATCAAAAAGTCGATTTGAACAAGCGGTTCACCGCCTGTGACAGTGATGCCGCCGCCATGATAAAACTCCTTGTATCTCTCATAATCATCCAGTATCTGCTCCGGTGTCATGCGTGTAGCACCGACAGTCTCCCAAGTATCAGGATTGTGGCAATACTGGCATCGCATCGGACAGCCTTTTACAAAAACAACATATCTTGTGCCCGGACCATCAACCGTTCCAAATGTTTCGATTGAATGTATTAAACCTTCCAAAAAATCCACCTTCTTTACTTTTATTAGGTCGCTTTTTTCGAAGCGCCCACTACCAAATTTATTATAACACATTTCAGGAAAATTGTTTAGAAAAATCGATGAAAAATACAAAGAAAAATACAAAAAAAAATCCGGCATCTTGATTATTCAAAATGCCGGATTTCTATATATGTTTTATATATACCTAAAAATTAGATGTTCTCATGGAATGTACGTGAGATAACATCAGCCTGCTGCTCCGGTGTAAGCTTGATGAAGTTTACGGCATAACCGGAAACACGGATTGTAAGCTGTGGATAGTTCTCAGGATGCTTCTGTGCATCAAGAAGAGTCTCTCTGTTGTATACGTTAACATTTAAGTGGTATCCACCTTTTTCTACATATCCATCTAACATATTTACTAAGTTATCAATCTGCTGTGTGCTTGCCATTGTATTATCCTCCTTTTATTTATCTAATTCTTCGAAGGCTTCATCGATACCTTCGTGCAGTGTCGGAACGGAACAGGCGAGATTTCCTTTTGCACAATCAATGCATCCCAATGTCTCAACTGTATTTCCAACGGCTTCAGGATCATAGGATACATTAATATGTCCGTGACCATTTTCTGTCATGCTGTCAAGCATAGAAACAATATCATCTACATTAATATTTTTATCCATAATTGAACCCTCTTATAATTCTCTCCTGCAGCCGACAGGCCACAGGAGAAGTGATTATTTGTAATTACTTGCTAAGATCGATTTCGAGATCGCCGGCAAATACCTGATCTTCCTTACCAAGTGCTCCAGGAATGATAGAGAATGTATTTGAAATACCATCCTGTGAATCCATGTATGGAAGCTTAGCAACTGAAGAAAGGGAAGCCATAGCACCGTGAGTATCTCTACCGTGCATTGGGTTAGCACCAGGAGCGAATGGCTGACCATGCTTTCTACCACAAGGTGTATCACCTGTGTTCTTACCATATGTTACATTTGAAGTAATTGTAAGTACTGACATTGTTGGGAAACCATTTCTGTAGATATGGTGCTTTCTCAACTTGTGCATGAATGTAGATACAAGACTTGCAGCAAGCTTATCAACTCTGTCATCGTTGTTACCATACTTAGGGAAGTCGCCCTCAACCTCGTATGAAGTAACAATACCCTGCTCATTTCTCACAGTCTTTACCTTAGCATACTTGATTGCTGAAAGTGAGTCAGCAACTACGGAAAGACCTGCAAGACCTGTTGCGAAGTATCTCTTAACATCTCTGTCATGAAGAGCCATCTGAATTCTCTCATAAGCATACTTGTCATGCATGTAGTGAATGATATTAAGTGCACTAACATAAACCTTAGCTAACCACTCCATCATGTCATCGAACTTATCCATAACCTCATCGAAATCAAGGTACTCAGATGTAATTGGTCTGTACTTAGGACCTACCTGTACACCTGTACACTCATCAACACCACCGTTGATAGCGTAAAGGAGACACTTAGCAAGATTTGCTCTTGCTCCGAAGAACTGCATATCCTTACCGATTCTCATTGAAGATACGCAACATGCGATACCATAATCATCACCGTGAACAGGTCTCATAAGATCATCGTTCTCGTACTGGATAGAAGATGACTTGATTGACATCTTAGCGCAGTACTGCTTAAAGTTCATTGGAAGGTTCTTAGACCAAAGAACTGTAAGGTTTGGCTCTGGTGATGTACCTAAGTTGTCAAGTGTATGAAGGTAACGGAAGCTCATCTTTGTAACAAGTGTACGTCCGTCAACACCCATACCACCAAGAGACTCTGTTACCCAAACCGGGTCACCAGCGAAAATCTGGTTGTACTCAGGTGTACGTGCAAACTTAACGAGACGAAGTTTCATAACGAAGTGATCAATGAACTCCTGAATTTCTGACTCTGTAAATGTACCGTTCTTAAGGTCTCTCTCAGCGTAGATATCAAGGAATGTAGATGTACGTCCAAGTGACATAGCCGCACCGTTCTGCTCCTTAACAGCACCAAGGTAACCGAAGTAAAGAGCCTGAATAGCTTCCTTTACGTTTGTAGCCGGCTTAGAAATATCAATACCGTAAGCTGCAGCCATCTGCTTTAACTCACCGAGTGCTCTGATCTGCTCAGCAATTTCTTCCTTGCCTCTGATTACTTCATCTGTGTATACCTCACCGAAAGAATCCTTCTGAATCTTCTTGTCAGCGATAAGAAGGTCAACACCGTAAAGTGCTACTCTTCTGTAGTCACCGATGATACGACCACGACCGTAAGCATCAGGAAGACCTGTAATGATATGATTTGAACGACATCTTCTGATTTCGTCATCGTATACATCGAATACACCTGCGTTATGTGTCTTTCTGTGCTTTGTGAAGAACTCTACGATCTCAGGATCTACTTTGTATCCGTTGTCCTCGCAAGCCTTCATAGCCATACGAATTCCACCGTATACGTTCATACCTCTCTTGAAAGGCTTATCTGTCTGGAAACCAACGATCTTCTCTTTGCTCTTATCGAGGTATCCAGGACCATGTGAAGTAAGTGTAGATACAACCTTTGTATCCATATCAAGAACGCCGCCTGCTTCTCTCTCCTTCTTAGAAAGTTCGAGAACCATCTGCCATAAATCCTTTGTGTCCTGTGTAGGCTCAGCTAAGAAAGTATCATCACCTTCATATGGTGTGTAGTTTTTCTGAATGAAATCTCTAACTTCGATTTCCTTCTGCCACTTGCCAGGTACGAAATCGTCCCAACCCTGTACATCGAATGTGTCCATTTTTAATAACATTTTCTTGTATTTCCTCCTTTTTCTCCGTTTACAAAACGGTAATACTTGTGAAAAATTATTTGTTTTCAGAAATCAGCGTCTTAAAATGCTACGCTTGTAACCCCGCCAAATCTCTGATTTGATTTTATTATAATTAGTAATTGTATACACGTCAACGCAAAAAAAGCATTTTTATGTACTTTTTTCAATACATAGATTGTATACAGTATACAACAAAAAAACAAACGTAAAATATTTCAGAAAAAATGTTCTGTTTTGTATACTATTTCTTACATTTTTTTCTATAATTTATTGATATGGACATTTTCCTTTCATATATGTTATAATCAGCTCGCATGATAACATGCAATTTATATTATGTATATTCTATAAGGGGGTATAAATACATGGCAAAGACAGTTGATCCATCTATGCTCATCCATGAAATCATAGAAATCGACCCAGGCAACGCAGCCATTCTTATGGCATCCGGTATGCATTGTGTAGGCTGTCCTTCAGCAGCAATGGAATCACTTGCAGAAGCTTGTGTTGTTCATGGTATGAATGTTGACGAAGTTGTTGCTTCTATCAATGAGTATCTTGCTAAGAAGGAAGCATAGTCGAAGGGGGAATTTAATATGTCATATAACAACAACGGCTATAACAATTATGGTCAGAACAATTATAGTCAAGGTTCATATGGCCAGCCGACTTATGGCCAGTCCTATGACCAAAGCTATTACGGCGGTAACAATCCAATGTATAACCAGGGCGGTTATTCAACGGACGGATACAATTCCTACGACCGTCAGGGTGCTATGAATCAGTACAATACGCAGTATAATACTGCATCAAATTATGCTGACGAAATAAGCTTCCAGAGCTTTAACCTGATTATCGGTGCTGTATTATTGTATGGTTTCATTGTAAATGCAGTTATGGTTGGACTTTTTACAGATTCGATTGTTGAATTTGTCATCATGCAGCCGATTCTGTTTTACATTGGTTACTTCGCAATGGCTATTATCGGTGGAATCATGATTCACAAATCCGACAATCCGATTGTAAGCTTTATCGGTTATAACCTGTTTGTAGTTCCGATTGGTATGGTAATCGCAGTTACAATCGAATGTTATGTAGTGACCGGATATGCATCCGTTGTTTCAACAGCATTCCTTATTACAGGCGGCGTTACAGTAGCAATGATGTTCCTTGCAAGCATTTTCCCGAACTTCTTCTTAAGTCTCGGACGCACACTCGGAATTACGCTTCTAATCACGCTTGTTATTGAATTGATTGCATTTTTCGCCGGCGCTTCACTCGGTATCATTGATTATGTAGTTGTAGTAATCTTCTGCGGTTATATCGGCTATGACTGGGCGAAGGCAAACGCACTACGCAAGACGGTAGACAGCGCGATTGATGCAGCTTCAGAGCTTTATCTCGATATTGCGAACCTGTTCTTAAGAATCATGCGTATTCTTGCACGTTCACAAAACAACTAACCGGCGTCTTCTTACAACCGATGTCCTCTTTCGCACTGTATGTGTAATTTTCGCAGACATCGGTAAAGTAGTTGCATGCGAGACCGATAAACAAGAACAACAAAAAACATCCGATTGTCAAATGGCATTCGGATGTTTTTTTGTTTATAATTTTGACAATGTCTGAAGAGCATTTCCATGAATAATCAGTTTGAAATGCTCTTCCATGTGACTTGGCGTCGCATATGTGGTACGAACCTTACTTCCGTATTCGCTGATGAGGTTGCATGTTCGAACAAACTCACCTTCTGTATTTTTGTCTTTTGTCATATATAAATAAAAACTGCTGTCTTGCGGATTCTTATATAATGTATTTTCGCTCTTATAAACACCGGTCACAAGCTTTGCAGATAAAATCACCTGATCCAAAGACTTGAATGCGTAGATGCGGAAGATTTCTCTTGTCTCCCCGGCTCCGGAAGGTGCGCCTTTCCCTTTCTTCATGCCGGAACGTCCGCCAAGTGCGCTGAGTCCCTGAGCCAAATTGCCAAGTGCCTCAATCAATCCATCAGGTGCTCCCGGATGCATTGGTCCTGAAGGGCCATTCACCGGACCATCCATTGGGCCATTCACCGGTCCGTCCATCGGTCCGCCCGGACCTTCCGACGTCTCTTCACCGAAATCCATATCATCAACATCCATCATGTCATCCTCGTCATCATCTCTGCCGAGTGGACGTGTAAATCTTGAAAATCTTGTATCCAACTCATCCGGATCTTCGACCTTTGTAATAATCAAAACAAGACAATCTGGTGAAACAGGTATTGCTTCTATCATAAGTGGAATGTTATCCACCTCAAAGCCTAATTCATTCGATGCCTGCTGCATCAATTCACGAAATAATTCTTTTGCCTTATCCGTACCATATGCTAACTCCGTCAAAAGAAGTTCCTTGTCTGCCAAGTCTGCTTTGTAAAGTGTACATCTTATTTGATTTTCACTTAACCTTTCAATCTTCATAACAGTCACTCCCTTCTGAAAAGTTATTATTAGTTTATCACAAAATCCTAACATGTAAAGAAATTTCTAAAAGTTTTCACAGAAAATAAACAAATTAAAGCTTGCAATTTTTACCGGCATGTAGTAGGCTTTTAACGTAAATGCTATATTTTTCAAGAATCAATACATTCTATTTTTCGGTTATGTTTGTGGATTTCCCACATTTTACCCATTTTATTTTTTATTATTAATTTTTGCATTTACACGACAATCTGTCGCACACGGTAACCTATCCAGAATATATCACAGTACAAAACTTCTTATGGTTTATGATTATTTTATGCGGCAGAAAAAAGAGAGGTGATGTCGAACAAACCATTTGCATTACATACATTTTTATCAGGCAGGCTTTGTCTTACGACAATGCCTGAGTGCAAAGCCAACGGTATATCGCTTATAGTCCTGATACACGCGGACCGTCATATAGAAATTTGTGCAAGCATAATTTCTGCATGTCGGCTTATTGCACAAAAGAGGAGTGTCTCTGTTTGAGCACTCCTCTTTTTATGTGTGAATAATATGTAAATATTACTCCTCTGAAATAGCACCTGTTGGGCATGTTCCTGCACAAGCACCACATGAAATACATGTATCTGCAGCAATTTCGAACTTGCCATCGCCTTCGCTAATAGCACCTACAGGGCAAGCGCCTGCACAAGCACCACACATAACACAGCTGTCGCCAATTACATATGCCATAATCGTTTTTCCTCCTTAAAATTATTGAGAATTATTCTCAATTAACTATCTGTATAATAAAGCATTTTTGAGCATATAGCAAGTTGTTTTTTTGAATGTATCTGAAATAAAACAATTTGCAGATTATAATTTGTTGCTCGCCTGACCTTTGGAATAAAACGATACGAAAAGCTTCGCAATCGGTGCCGGCCAGAATTTACGGTAAATCTCATAATCCTCCGCAGTTCTTCCATCCCCGTCACCAATCACATTGGATGTCTCCGATTCCTCATGAATGCGATGTCCCATCTTTGGCTTTGAGACATAGCAGAATGCACCCTTCAGCTTAGAATACCGCTCCCATGTCTGCCAATCGATGCTCGCTCGATAGCGTTCTTCAAACGGCTCCTTCGGCAATCGTTCCTTCACGTAAGTAACGGAAGGACAGCAAATTGCACAGCCTATCGCAAGCGAACGACGTCTCATAAATCTGCTATTCCATGTAAATTTCGGTATAAGAAAAAGCAACAAAAGCTTCTTAATCCGAAGCAGACGATTGCTATATACTTTTTTGTTATCACGAATCTCGTAATATGCAGTATGTGCCAGAATCGGTTGTTTTACGGAAGATACGGCTTTTAGTATGCTTTCAAGATAATCCGGATCATAGATATCATCCTGATGTGCTATTGTAACAAGCTCGGTCTTCGCCTGTGCATATGCAAAATTCCAATCACTTGCAATACCGGATGGCGCATCGTTTATAATAAGCTCTATATCATATTTCTTTGCAACCTCTTTAATCAGGTCATTCGGCGTCGAGGTTGTCATGATAATACGACTCTTCACAGTCTGCCGCTTAAGTGACTGAACACATTTTTCCAGATATTGACTTTGTTTGTACGCACATACGACAAATGTGTGCGACTCGCCCGTATATTTCATGATTCTTCTGAATCCTTTCCTTCAATCTTATGCTCCAGTTCACGAACCCTTTTTTCCAGAATTGCCTGTGTCTGCGTAAGAGAACGCAAACGGTCGCTCAACAGCGACACAATCGAGGTAAGCGATAATATAATAACAAGTAAAAAACAAACGCCGACAAAAAATACAATATTTACATCGGAATAAACCCCAAATAATTTGGCTACGAGATGAACAACGCCCGGAAATGCTGCACATACAAGCATTACAACACCGGTCAAAAGCCATACAAGCGAATACTTAAGGTTCATTTTTCCTTTGCGCATTAAAAACATAATAATCAGGAGATAAATTAATACACCAATTAATAATATGACACGAAATACATCTGACAACATAATCTTACCTCCACTTCTTGCCAACCAGGCGATAGATTAATATTGCAAGGGTAACTTTGATCATATAATAAACGGATTTCCAAGTACTGATAGACGATACCCCCGCTGTACGTTCATTCATAACAACCGGTACTTCTTTCACACGAAAACCGCTGACTCTTACCGCAATAATCGATTCAGGCTCCGGATAATCCTGTGCATAATGCTTTGAGAAAAATTCCATAACCTCACGTGATGCTGCCCGAAAACCACTTGTTGCATCTGTGATTTTTACATGTCCGCACAGCTTTAGCGTTGCCCCGAGAAGATTAATACCGACACGTCGCATAAACGATGTCTGGAACCCCTTCTTGTCAATAAAACGGGAACCAATAACAAGTTCTGCCTCACCGGCTTTGATCGGAGCAATTAAATCTTTTATGTATTCCGCATTATGCTGACCGTCCCCGTCAAACTGGATAGCTACATCATAACCATTGTCATACGCATAACGATATCCGGTCTGCATACCGCCGCCAATGCCAAGATTAATCGGAAGATTAATATAATGAAATCCGTGTTCCTCACAAATCGCCGCAGTATTATCCGTTGAGCAATCATTGATAATTATATAGTCTACATCCGGACAACTTGTCGTGAGTGCAGTCACTGTATTTACAATATTCTCCGACTCATTATAGGCCGGAATAATAACGATTGTTTTCATTTGCACCTCTGTAATCGATAAAAATTTACACCTTTCCCAATTATAAGACATCCATTACGAAAAATCAACGAAAAAAGCGATTTATGATAACGTTTGAAACTTCCTTTTTTAGTCATTTTGTCGTATAATATTAATCATGTAAACAGACTTTATATTTCTGATAAATATAGGAGGTAATTATGTCCAACCGGTCATTCTCACCTCTCCGTTTGACCTTGTTTGTTTTTGTTGTCTTTTTTGCCTTTACAGCAACCGCATGCGGCAAAAAAGATGCTTCCGGTCCACCGGCGAATGAGACAACCACAGCTAATGACGGCGAATCAGTTTCTACAAAGGAAACCGATTCATCCGCGGATTATGAGCTAATGCAGGCTGCAGGTGAACGTCTTTCTTCCAAATTCGGCAAATTGTCTACGCCATCAGCACCGGGCACAGTAACACAAGGAAATGATGTCGTAACAATCGATACATCCAACTCCGGAGAAGGATATTTCTATACAAACTACACAGGTAACAATCCAAAGGTTAAGCTTCAGCTTACCGGACCGGATAATGTAACCTACACATATAACATCAACAACGGAGAAACCTGTCTCCCTATTACTGCCGGAGACGGTTCTTACACCATTGCCGTTTACGAGAACATCTCTGACGATCAATATTCCACAGCCTACAGTGGCAATTTTACTGTAACGCTCACAAACACATTCGGGCCATATCTATATCCGAATCAATATGTAAATTATACTTCCAAATCCAATGCCGTAATGCTTGCAAATGATTTTGCGGTAAATGCTTCAAGTGATCTTGAGACTGTTTGCGAGGTATATCATTATATAACCGACAACATTGTCTACGACAAGGAAGAGGCAAAAACGGTTACCTATGACTATCTGCCGGATGTAGACGAAGTATTACAGACAAAAAAAGGCATTTGTTTCGACTATGCGGCATTGATGGCAGCAATGCTAAGAAGTCAGGGTATTCCGACAAGACTTCATGTCGGCTATGCAGGTGACGCATACCATGCCTGGATAAACGTTTACATCGAAGATATTGGCTGGATTGACGGTATCATTCAATTTGACGGCAAAGACTGGTCGCTCATGGATCCGACGTTTGCAGCCAACAAAAATTCAAAAAACACACAAGATTTTATCGGTGACGGTAATAATTACAATACACTTTACACCTATTAGTTTCGGAGGGTTCGCATGAAAAAGAAAAAACAATTATCAAACAAAGAGCTCGTCATGTTTTGCGATCACATGGCAATGGTATTAAAGGCCGGACTTACTCCCGCTGCCGGTATCGACCTCATGTTAAACGATACCGACTCCGAGGATGGACGCGCGATTTTACTTCCTATTGCCGAAAAATGCAACGAAGGCTACTCGTTCAATGAGGCAGTGGAGACTTCCGGCGTATTTCCGCCTTATGCGCTTCACATGATTGAAATCGGCAATGCATCCGGCAAGCTTGAAGAAGTTATGGAATCACTCGCATTTCACTACAGTCGTGAGGAGTCCATTGCTGAAGGCATCAAGAGTGCAGTCACATACCCGTTTGTGATAATCATTATGATGCTAATTGTAATATTAACACTTGTGATTAAGGTCCTTCCGATTTTTAATCAGGTGTTCAATCAGCTCGGCTCCGAAATGACCGGTTTTTCAAAGGGATTGTTAAATATCGGAAAATCTCTCTCAAGGTATTCTATGATTTTTATCGGCGTATTCGTTGTACTTGCTGTTTTGTTTGTCATCTTTACAAAAACATCGAAAGGTCGCAAGGCTTTTGGCCGTTTCTGTTCAAGATTTTTTGCCACAAAGCATTTTTATGAAAAAATTGCTTCCGGACGTTTTGCTTCCGGAATGGCTATCACTATGTCTGCAGGACTTGACTCTGACGAGAGTCTCGAGTTAGTGCAAAAGCTCGTCGAAAATGATGCCATGTCAGAAAAAATAGAAACATGCAGAAAGCTCATGGAAGGCACAGAAAGCGAGCCCCCACAGTCCTTTGCAAGCGCACTTGCAAACGCAAAGATTTTCAGCAATGTCTATTCCAAGATGGTAAGCATCGGTTATTCGACAGGTTCTGTTGACACCGTCCTTCGCAAGATCGCAGATAGCTATGACGAAGAAATTGACCGCAGCATGAATAAGACAATTTCCATATTGGAACCAACACTCGTTATTGTTTTATCCATTATTGTCTGTCTGATATTACTGTCTGTAATTATGCCATTGCTTGGCGTAATGTCCGGCATCAGCTAAGGAGGTCTTTATGAACCGTTTCACCAAGACAAATTGGGCAAAAAAATTCATATCTCATATTCCTTTGTCAATCGTGATTTTTGCACTTGTTTTTATCGGTTTTATTTATGGTGTATCGACAATTTCGGATAGCGATATCATGAACGAGAGACAGATATTGGAGGAAGCTATTCGCCGCGATATTGTACATTGTTATGCGGTAGAGGGCACATACCCTGCATCCTTATCCTATATGGAGGAGCACTACGGGCTCACATATGACAAAGACAAATTTATTATTCGTTACGAGAATATCGGCGGCAACATTATGCCAAGCGTAACGATAATTGAGAGGTAATCGGATGAAATCAACAAGACGCGACAAATCAATAGTCGATATGCTGTTTCTTCTTGCACTTTTCGGAGTGTTTTTAATTAGTGCGCTCTTTATTGTCCTTTTTGGTGCAAATATCTACAAGAAGACAGTAAACGATATGGATGCAAACTTCAGTGCCCGTACTTCGGTTTCTTACATCACAGAGAAAATCCGCACAAACGATACAGATGGCAATGTATTCGTCCTTCACAGAAACGAGCAGGACACCCTAGCTTTGCGTCGGATTACAGACTACGGAACATACTATACATATTTATATTATAGTGATGGTTATTTAAGAGAAATCACGGTTGCAGACAACGCCACATTCGCACCCGAAACGGGTACCCCAATCTTAGAAGCAACGTCCTTCGGAATCGAAGAAATCGGACCTTCTCTTCTTGCTTTTCACATAACCGACGACAAAAATGCCAAGACAACCTTCTATGTTTCGATTAACACGACAGGAGGTATCGCACATGAATAACGGTCATTCCAGAACATCCATTTTCCTTATGGAAATCATCATATCGGTACTTTTATTTTCCCTTGCTTCCGCAGTATGCGTGAAGCTGTTTGTCCATACGCATATGCGCAACAACGACACACACGCGCTCACGCGGGCTATCTCCGAAGCCCAAAGTGTTACAGAGATTATCCGCAGCACCGCGGATGCAGAGCTTACCGAGACGAATGATGCATTTTGTACCTATTATCCACTCGGAGACATTTCACATAACGGTAACAGTCTTACCATGAATCTATTCTATGATCAGGATTTCCTGCCTTGCAACGCAGGGCTCTCGAAGTTCAAAGCATCGGTAGATTTACAAGTAAAGGATACATTTTGCTATATTGATATCGAAATACAAAATGACAAAAATGAATCCATATTCTCGATTCATACACAAAAATATATCCATTAAGGAGTTCCTATGAAAAAACAAAAACGAAAACGTCCCGGCATGACCGTCGGTTCATCTTTAATATTGGTAACCTTTGTTTTGCTCTGCTTAGTGGCATTTGCAGCACTTTCCTTCGTATCGGCAAATGCTGATTATGCGCTGTCAAAGCAAACTGCCACAAAAACATCCAACTATTACACTGCGGTCGGAAACGCCGAGCAGCAATTAGCCGCCATCGACCAAACGCTTGCAGAACTCTCCGACAGTTTTGCAACGGAGGAATCGTTCGCAAACGCGATACAGCATGCATACGAAACAAATAAAACAATCGATACCTTTTCGGACAATGACACACTCTTTCTTTCCTTTACGATGCCCATTGATGAAAGCAACGGTATCTACGTAAAGCTTCAGGTTAAGCATCTACAGGAGTGTAAAGATGGTCAAAGTAACTGTTACGAAATAAAAGAATATAAAACAATCACAACAATGAAACCGGATCCGCAGACAATTTCAGGCGACGGTGGATTCCTTTTTGATAATACAGACGAATAGCGCCAACACGGACATTTGATTTAACCAGCATATTGAGGAGGAAATATTATGACAGCAGTTGATTTACTTACAAAAATTACCGATATGGGAGCTTCCGATATTTTTATCGTTGCCGGTCTTCCATTATCCTACAAGCTTCACAACCAGATTTATAACGAAGGCGAAGAAAAATTAATGCCAACCGACACAGCACAGTTAATCAATGAAATTTACGAGCTTGCAGGGGCGCGTGACATGTCACATTTAACACAGTACGGTGATGATGATTTCTCATTTGCCCTTCGTGGTGTTGCACGCTTCCGTATCAATGCCTACAAGCAGCGCGGCTCATTATCTGCTGTTATTCGCGTTATCACATTTACAATTCCAAAACCTGAAAACCTCGGTTTTAAGCCGGAAATCCAAACTATGATTATGGGACTTTCCGATCTAAAAAAAGGCTTAGTTCTTGTTACCGGTCCGGCCGGTTCCGGCAAATCAACGACCCTTGCCTGCATGATTGACCATATCAACTCTACAAGGCAGGCACATATTATCACACTGGAAGATCCGCTTGAATATTTGCATATGCACAAAAAAAGTATCGTATCACAACGCGAGGTTGTGACCGATACAAAAAGCTATCTTACGGCACTGCGTGCCTCTCTACGCCAGAGTCCGGATGTTATTTTGCTTGGTGAGATGCGTGATCATGAAACTATGAGTGTTGCGATGACGGCTGCCGAAACCGGACATTTAATATTGTCTACCCTTCATACAATTGGCGCTTCAAACACAATTGATCGTATTATCGATGCATTCCCGCCAAGTCAGCAGCACCAGATTGCGGTTCAGCTTTCCATGGTTTTACAGGCTGTTATTTCACAACAGCTTATCCCAACAATTGACGGCGGTGTTGTTCCCGCCTTCGAAATCATGATTCTCACACCGGCAATCAAAACAATGATTCGTGAATCGAAGGTTCATCAGATTGATGGCGTGATTTCCCAGTCACGCAACGAGGGAATGATTACTATGGATGCAAGTCTTCTTGAGCTTGTTCAAAAGGGTATTGTTGACAAAAAGGTTGCCCTTGAATATGCGCAGGATCCGGAAATGCTGCAAAAGAGAATTGTTGCAACGTGCAAGTAAATCTATTCAAAATATCATATCGTTATGTATTTAAGGAGGCTGTCACACTCTGTGACATGCCTCTTTCTTACGATTGGAACACTTCCAGTGTTCGAGACAATATCCCCTGTGTACATGCAATCAAAGTTCCATAATTCGTAAACGGTATTTCTGCATCCTCAGCACATTTCATGCGGTATTTTACTTCCCGCTCATTGAGCATACAGCCTCCACAATGAATAATAAGTGAAAATCCGGATAAATCATCCGGGAAGCCGCCTCCCGATGAGAATTTATAATCAAACTGTTTTCCGGTGTATTCTTCCAACCACCGGGGAAGCTTAACCGTACCGATATCATCACACTGTCTATGATGTGTACAGCCTTCACAAATTAGTATCCTGTCTCCATTTGCAAGCGAATTTATCACCTCTGCCCCTGCAACTGCAGTTTTCAAAAATCCCTTATATCTTGCCATCAAAATCGAAAAGGATGTCAGCAATATGTCTTCCGGCACATGGTTTGCTACATAGTCAAATGCCTGACTGTCCGTTATTACCATACGCGGTCTACGAGACAGACTTGAAAACGTTTTTTCAATCTGTTCCGGCTTAATTACAATCGAAATTGCTCCAACATCCAAAAGCTCGCGTAAAACCTGTTGTTGCGGTAGAATAAGTCTTCCTTTTGGAGCAGCGGAATCAACCGGTGTGACAAGGATTACGACATCATCCTTGTCAACGAGGTCTACAACAAGTGGCTGTGATTGATTTGTGTCCACAAGCACGCTAAGCTGTTCTAACAATTGGCTAATGTTTCGCTTATCTGTTGCACTCACTAATACGACATTTTCTCCGGAATTTTCTGCAACAAGTTCCCGCATTTTTGACACCGAAAGAAGATCACACTTATTATAAACAATGAGATGCGGAATTTTCTTTGTCTCAAATATATGCAACAGCTCATCTTCGATCTCTGTTTTTCCCTCGGTTGCATCCACAACGAGAACAGCGAGATCGGTACGGTTTAATATCATCTTTGTTTTCTTTACCCGGAGCTCTCCGAGTGTACCGACATCATCATAGCCCGGTGTGTCAATGATAACCACCGGTCCAAGTGGAAGAAGCTCCATCGTCTTTGTGACGGGATCCGTTGTTGTACCTTTTTCCTCCGATACAATCGAAATTTCCTGGTTTGTCACAGCATTTACAACACTTGATTTTCCCGCATTCCTACGACCAAAAAAACCGATGTGTATTCTGTTTGCAGCCGGTGTATCATTCATCCCCATAGGCACACTCCTTCCATATTTTCATATTCGCTTATTCGTTTATTTTTCTCTTTCCATCTTAACATGTCTAAAAACGAAAATCCCGAATTCCCTTTTCAATGTTTGCGAGATTTTCTTTGCATATTTCACGCACCTTATCATTCGAAATATTTGAAAGTTCTGCTTCAATTAACGCCTCGCCAATTCGTTTTGTATCATAAGCAGCATAATCCATCAAATATTCCTTCAACGTCATAAGAGCATTTGGATGACAACAGTTCTGAATCTGACCCGATTTGCACAGGCTCATAAATCGGTCACCGGTACGCCCCTCTCGGTAGCAGGCTGTACAGAAGCTTGGAATATAATGCATTTCCATCAGCCATTTTACAACCTCATCTAACGTACGCCTGTCACTTACATCAAATTGTTCTGAATTGACATTCTCCGGTTCCGGCTCGAAATAGCCGCCGACACTTGTCTTGGAACCGCCACTAATTTGTGAAACGCCCAATCGAATTACTTTTTCGCGAACCTCTTTTGATTCTCTTGTTGAAATAATCATCCCTGTATATGGGACACTAATTCGAATCAGCGCACAGATTTTTGCAAAGGTGTCATCACTTATTCCATTGTCAAACGACTCCGGATCAATATCATCTGCAGGCTTTACACGCGGAACACTAATCGTATGCGGTCCGACCCCATATAAAGCCTCCAAATGTTCAGCATGCATCAAGAGTCCGGCAAATTCATAGCGGTATCCTTGTAATCCGAACAAGACGCCAAGTCCTACATCATCGATTCCGCCCTGCATTGCCCGGTCCATAGCCTCTGTATGATATGCATAATTGCTCTTTGGCCCATACGGATGCAGTTCCTCATATCCCTTCTTGTTATAAGTTTCCTGAAACAAAATATAAGTACCGATACCGGCATCATGAAGCATGCGATATTCTTCAACTGTTGTTGCAGCAATATTGACGTTTACGCGGCGGATTGCACCATTTTTGTGCTTGATATCGTAAATTGTCCGAATGCTCTCGAGAATATATTCAATCGGATTGTTAAGCGGATCTTCACCAGCCTCGATTGCAAGCCGTTTATGCCCCATATCCTGAAGCGCAATTACCTCGCGTCTTATCTCCTCCTGTGTGAGCTTTTTACGGGCTATATGCTTATTTTTGATGTGGTAGGGACAATATACACAACCATTGATACAGTAATTGGATAAATATAAAGGCGCAAACATTACAATACGATTCCCATAGAAATCTTTTTTGATTTGCTCTGACAACGAATACATCTTTGCCACGCAGCTTGCATCCTCGCATGCAAGGAGTACGGAAGCCTCCCTGTGTGTCAGCCCTCTTTTTTGCGCAGCTTTATCTAAAATCCGATCGATGAGTTCCATATTCTCTTTGTTTGCATCTGCATATTCAAGAGTCTCAATAATCTCCTCATCACAAATGAATTCTTCTGCCATTAATGACTTTGGATTATACATTTTTGCCTTCTTTCCGGTCTTTCTTTTCCAATCAAATGGAGTCCGCCTGTATATTTTATTGATATATTATTTTCTACTATTGTAAAGCAAACATGAAATGCATTCAATGACTCAAACACATTTTATTGTATAAAAATATATACTTTTCCCTTTGAGAGGATAATTATAGGATATTGAAACGGCTTTCCTATACAAACTGAAAAATGCTGCACAACTGTTTTTTGCCCTTACTTTTGACAGACTTTTATACTCTAAAGCCACGGATAATCAATCATAAGAATTGCTTCATCAGCAATTTTTTGATTGCACTACATGCAAGGCCGAGATGAACAATAAAAAGGGGCTGCCACAAATGTAGCAACCCCCAACCTAAGGACCGAATATTAATCGACTTTCTTAGAATTCTTTTTATTTTTCTTGTAAATTTCGTATCCTGTACCACCACAGATAGCAGCGATAAGTAACCACCACCATGACATCTTCTTGTCATCATCGTCGTCAACGCCACCAATCAACGGAACCTCGCCATCTTCAATCGTTACGTCGCCGGTCTTTTCTTCTGTATTTGCATCAGAAAGTGGTACCTGTGTATCTTCAATCTGTGTAGTATCCGCATCATCAACATCTGCATTGTCATCCTGTGAATCTGCACCATCTGCTAACGGAACATTATTATCAGGAATTGTTGTCTGTGTTGTCTGCGTTGTCTGCGCATCCGGTGTCGCCGGTGCATCCGGTGTTGTCGGTACATCCGGTGTTGTCGGTACGTCCGGTGTTGTCGGTACGTCCGGTGTTGTCGGTACATCCGGTGTCAGCTCTGCAAGCTTTTCATCGAATGCATCATTCGCATCATTTTCCTTTGCATCATCCAATGCATCCTTTGCTGCCTGAAGTTCAACCTCCGCTGCTGCAAGCTTCGCACCTAACACATCAAGAATCGTCGTATCAATATTACTGTTCTTCATGCTAAGTACTGCTGCCTTTAACACATCAACCTTAGCCTGTGCTATCGCAACGTCTGCATTTGTTTTCTCTGCAAGCTTAATTAATTCTGCATAATTTGTAGCATTCTTAGCATCTGTAAGAGCCTGTTTTGCCTTTTCAAGAGCACCGGCCTTATCTTCTGCATCCTGTGCAGCAGCATCAGCAGCCTCTCCCTTTTCATCGGCGATTTCCTGCTTATCATCCTGATTATCCTCAGCAGTCTTCACAGCCTCCTCAGCAGCCTTCACTGCAGAAGTAGCATCATCCAATGCAGCCTTTGCATTCTCATAATCAGCCTTACTCTGTTCTGCATCTGCAAGGAACTTACGGAAGTTCTCATCCGTCTCAAACAACTGAATGTAATGCTTGTTGTTTGCTTTGTCCTTCAGATACATCTCGTAATTCGTATTCAACCAAGCCTGCTCTGTCTTCGCAGGAACAGCATCGATATATTTTAATCCGTCGCCGTATCTCTCTGTTACCTTTAATACTACATCCTTTTGAACATCAACCTTCTGCTTATCATAAGATAATTCATACGCATATTTTGTAGTATCCTTCTCAGAAGCAATCTTAGCATCATCGGCTGTTGCACTCGTTCCGTTTTCTGCCATAACCATCGCTTCGCCGGTTGTCTGTGCCTTAACACCACTCACAACCTTTGAGACAATGTTATTGATATCAGCACTGATGTTCTTCGCATTACCGGATGCCTTAGCTGTAGCTGCCTCAAGCGCCTTTTCACGTGCTTTGTCTTTTGCGGTATCTTTATCCTTGTCTGTTACTTCATCGCCTGTAACATTCTCATGTTCAACAATCACAACATCTGCTGTACTAAAGTTCCAGTTCCAAGATGTCCAGTCAACAATTTCAGAACCATTCTCCTTGTAAAGTTCCTTCTTAATCTGCTTCTTCTTTTCCTCTTTATTAAACAAGCCAACCACACTATCCCATGATGAATAATCTACCGTTGTCTTTATTGCAGCTGCGTAAGAAATCTCTATCTTTCCACTCGTAAATGTGTACTCATCATCTTTGAAGATATTCTTAACATCCTTTGTTTTTTTCGCCGAAACGTTATCAACGCTATTCGAAAATACAAAATATCCGGCCTTTTGAAGTGAAGAAACAATGTCATCCATCCAATCTGAAGCCAAGCCCTTTGCATCATTCCACCAGTTGCTCTTCATGACTACCTTTCCGGCTAAGTCAATGGTTGTAGTATAAGTCGTTGCAAAATTAACAACTGCAGAAGCGGTCGTTTTTGTCTCTTCTGAAAGCTTAAGCTCCAATAACAAATCGTTAACACCCATCTGGGCATTTGCTGCATTTTTCGCTGCTTCCTCTGTATCATATTCAAAACCGGAGCTGACATCTGTCTTGTCGTACGACGTCGTTGTAACAGTACCTGTAACTGTTTCAACCTCCTTACCGGCTTCTGTTTTAACATCGGTCTGTTTGTCAGAAACAACCTGATTCTCTGAAAGATTACCTTCAATATCTACTACAACTTTACTTGTACCGTTCTTAAGATAATATGTGCCGTTGGCCTCAAAAATCTCGCCCGCTGTAAGTTTTTTGTTAAATTCTTCCTCTGACATATTAATCTGCAAGGAATCAGATAATGCTACATAGTGTGAAGGCTTCGCAGCCTCGATTTCCAATTCACCGAGCGTCTTCTCGAAGATTATCAGGTTCTTCTTATCTGTATCAAACTTGTAATTCATGTAAAGCTCTGTCTTATCGCCATTTGCATTCGTAATAACGATCTTGTAGTAATTCTTTACATCCTTACCGCCAAATTTTGTGAATTCGCCGGCATAATCTACAGTGCTTCCCTCTTCAGGATTTACAATGTATGGAACATAGTAGCCCTTCATAATGAGGTCAAATAATTTGTCTGCTTCATTCCAGTTTTCTTTTCCTGCCTGTACAACCTTCTCCTGCTCAATAATCTGGAGTGCTAATTCATTTGCCTCGAATGCTGCTTTCTTCTCATCAAGAGCCTTATCCGCAGCTTCCTTCGCTGCCTCTGCCTCTGAAAGCGCATCCTTTGCATCCTCTGTTGCAGTCTTTGCATCTTCAAGATCTTTATCTGCTTTGTCCTGAGCATCCTTCGCTTCTTCTAATTTCTTATCTGCATCATTCTTTGCAGTCTCTGCAGCATTCTTTGCAGCCTCTGCCTCTGCAATAGCAGCTTCATAAGCTTCCTGTGCAGCCTTCAGTTCAGACTCCAATGCATCTGCCTTTGTCTTAACATTTTCCAAATTTGCTGCTGCCGCATCTACATTTGCCTGTGCTGCCGCAACTGCTGCCTTATATGTCTCGTCAGCCTCCTGCGCTGCTGCTACCGCTGACTCATAATCAGACTTCGCTGTGTTATAAGCTTCCTCTGCAGCCGCGTAATCTTCTTCTGCCTTCGTTACGATGCTCTGTACCTTATCATAAGCTTCTTTTGCAGCTTCCTTTGTCGTCGCATTCTTAATTGCATCTATATTCGTATTGACATCCTTGAGCGCTGTCTCCACATCTTCCTTTGCCGTACTTGCGATATCTTTAATAAGATCCGCATTTGTCTCGGCAGCATCCATTGATGTCTCTGTCTGGCTTGTAGCTTCCTCTGCCTCATCTATATTTGAATTTGTATCGTCAACTGCTGCCTGCGCATCATTGATCTTTGTGCCATCTTCTTCGCTGTTGGCCTCTTCGTCGAATGCATCCTTCGCATCTGTAACTTCCTTGGATACATTTTCTGTTCCTTCAATTGCGGAAACTAAATCATCTCCGGAATCCTTTGCATCTTCTACAGCCTGTGACGCCTCATCCTTTGTTTCTGTTGCAACTTCCACAGCATCCTTGCTATCTTCGTCAAGTATTTCGTTGTTCTCTTCCCCATCATTTGCCAATGCCGTAACTGACGTTGCGGATGCAGCAGCAAATGCAGAAATACCAATAGCCATTGCTTTCACTACACTACGACTTACTTTCTTCTTCATCCTGAATTCCTCCAATTCATCGTCTAAATAGACTTCCACTAACTAGCATTTTTATACTTTATGCCACTTACTATATCGCATGTGAATATAAAAAGTAAACTAGCCAAATGGCTAGTTTTTACATTTTTGATGAAATTTTGTCATAAATCAAATAATTTTCTTATTTTTTGCTTCATTTACCGCTTGAGCTTTACTGTTAACCCCTAGTTTTTTGTAGGTTTGCTGATTATAATACTTTACTCCTGCCTTTGATAAGCCAAGGGAATCGGCAATCTTTTCAACACTCATGCCCTCTGCCTGCATTCGAAGCACTTTAATTTCCATATCAGACAGGATAATATTTCCCGACTGCTTCTCAACCAGGTAACCGGGATAAGACTCTGCAATCATTTCACACTCCTTCATTACCTGCTTTTTAAATTCCATTTTCTTCCATATAAATGTATCACATTTTAGAAGCTCCCATATCGCTGCACCTTCTCGCGAGAAAATCCGGACAAAATTGTACTCCTCTGCCAATGTTATAGCACTTTGCAAGGTTTGTTTCCAAGCGGAATCCTCCATTCTGTATTGCGTGATTGCAAGTAATATCCCAACCTCAATCTGCAAATATGTACGCTGACGAAGTTCTGCAAAATACTGTAGTCTTTGCAAAAGGGTTAATGCTTTATTTTTTTTGCCAAGCGCAAGATAAACGCGAATCTTCGTAATATAATGGAAGCGTTCCAGTGTACAAAATTCTTTGTCCTCATCCGGTGCTGTCTCAAGCCATTCGACAACCTCATTCCGATTGCCCATGTATAACAAAAACCGTATGCGTAAGGATTCCACGCCTGCAAGCATCTGTTGTTTATCTGAAGGTATACTCTTTTTGAAGCTTAACAAACTTTCGATACCGTCATCTAATTGTCCTCCCATCGCAGAAAGCTGTGCAAGAATACCGACTGCCACGAACTGTAATTCCAGGCATCCACCACTTTCTGCCTGCACACGTCCTTTGTTAGCCAGTGTAGAGACCTCGTAATTATCCCCGCCTTTTTCGAACTGACTCTCTGCAAGTGCGATATTCACAATGCCTTTACCGTATCTACCGAGTACGATCTCAACAACTTTGCCAATGCTCTTTGCCAGTGTCCGATCCTTTTTACTCCATTCACTGAAATCTTTTCCACCCTGCAAAATTGTAGGCTCATTATTTGTAATCGAAAACTCAGGCATAGCAAGCTTTGAATTTGTCAAAAGTGCACTTGCATTTTTGAGAATGTCGACCATCTTAATTACGCCACGTTGCGGCAGACTGATATCCAGGAAAATAATTCTTGCCTGTGCTTCCCTTTTTGCGCTGCCTGTTTGATTCTTCGTATATTCCACAAGCTGGTCATACCAATAATTACTCTCTTCATCATTCATAAGAATGGATTGAAGCATACTCATCGCAGCAATTAATTCCGCACTTTGCTTGATGGTCTCTTCCGGAAGTGCCAAATAATATTCCTTGAGTTCCCAGTAATGTCCCACTCCGGCATGCTTTCTGGAATTATTAATCAGAATTCTTGATATGCCGTCTTCGTTATGACATTTCTCATATAATCTAAGTGCCGACAAAACATCATCCTGATATTCATAGCAGCTGCCCGCATTGTAATATAATTCCTGTATGTATTTGTTGGAATATGTTTTGCGGAGTCTTCTGCGCAACGCATTTTTGATTGGCTCACGAAGCTCATAAATAACATGCTCCACGTCCGAATGCTCGATAATAAAATTACCCGTCTCCTGTGCACGCGAAATAAGCGTTGCTGCATCCTGTCTCTTTGAAATCGTCTGTGCAAGCTGCAAATCAAACCGTTCCACGACAGAAATAGCCATCAAAAATTCCTGCATTTGAAGCTCCCACTGATCAAATACATAAGTATCAAGATAATCCCACCAGTCTTTTCTCGCCTCTTCGATTTGTGCTAATTGAATTTTGGCCCGATTGGATGAATCCTGCGGATTCATACATGCAAGTTGAATACGGATTGCCGCAATCCGACAGAACAATGGGAATCCCTGTGAAATTTCGCGTAAGCGCTGTTCCGCTTCCGACATAAGCACAAGATCCCATTTTGAAAGATATTCCTGAAATTCCTGTTCAGAGAAGCTAAGATCTGCTTCTGTGATAATCGTAAAAATCTTCTGAATATAAAGTGGCATAATCCAGGCCGGAATAACTGCCCTCGAAATAAGAATCAACCAGACATTGCGATCCTCTATCATGCGCTCCATCGCATCATAATATGTCTCACGTTCCTCTGCTGATATAATCGATTCCAAATTATCGATAACAACAATTGCTTCCTGCCCTTCGATATTGTCATAACATTTTTGTATATCGGAAGGCTCACAATTGTATGCTGAAAAATAATGAAAACGTCTTCGATTTAAATAATCAAAGACAAAAGAAGTCTTTCCAAAGCCTGTTGCACCATAAATATAAACGGTCTGGTTCATGCTTTGCGCAACCTTCATAAGCTCATTTGCACGTTTCGTGCGAATGAATTTCGCATCTACAGTCATCTTTTTCGTTCTCTTTGATGGTTGCATAAGAATCCCCCTCCCAAAAACATTCCTGCTTTATTTTTCTTCCGAATCCGAAGCTTCCTTTTCGTCATCCTCATCGAGCAATTCGTCCGGAATCTTATCATATTTGTCTCCTGCCGCCGACATGTATGTCATAAAAAACATACATGGAATAAGCAGTACAATGACAGCCTTCGATAAATTGATTTTCCAAATACTGTCTGCGCCCTTAATGATTGTAGATACTGCCAGAACAATGACAACAAGAAACAGCATATCAACCACAATGGCAAGCGCAACCTTTTTCCCTTTATTCATGCACCGTTCGCTCCTATCACTCGATTGGTGCTAAATTCTTAAGACTGACATCCATAATCGGAGCCGAATGCGTAAGTGCGCCAACTGAGACAAAATCAACACCAACCGCAGCAATCTCGCGCAAACGTTCCTTCGTAACATTGCCGGAACACTCCGTCTGAGCCTTTCCGTTAATACGACGTACCGCCTCGCGCATCGTATCATTATCCATGTTATCCAGCATAATGATGTCCGCACCCGCTGCAAGCGCCTCATCCGTTTGTTCTAATGTCTCAACCTCAACTTCAATCTTTCGAACAAACGGAGCATAAGCCTTTGCAAGCTGTACAGCCTTTGTGATACTTCCGGCCGCTCCTATATGGTTATCTTTAATCAACACACCATCTGTCAGATTGTAACGATGATTTGTACCGCCGCCAATCTTAACAGCATACTTCTCAAAAAGACGCATGTTTGGTGTCGTCTTGCGCGTATCAAGCAAAGTTGTATTTGTACCTTCAAGCTCATCTGCAAGGCTGCGTGTAAAGGTTGCAATACCACTCATACGTTGTAAATAATTCAGTGCCGTACGCTCACCTGTAAGAAGTGCATGGATGTTACCATAGATAACACCAATCACCTGTCCCTTCTTAACAAAATCGCCATCCTTTACAGTTGTTTCAAAATGTGATTTCTCATCGAGCAGAAAGAACGTACGCGCAAACACCTCAAGACCGCATATTACACCATCCTGTTTGCAAATCAAATCTGCACGACCTGCCTTTGGCTCCGGCATGATGGCATTCGTCGTCACATCCTCCCCTGTAATATCCTCCTGCAAAGCTGACATAATATAAGTATCTGCATTAACCTTAAGAGTTACACCATTTATCATAAAATTCACTATCCCTTCTCTTGATTTCATCCATAATAAGCTTGCGATTTGCCGCATCCCATGCCTCAATATCAGCATATTGATCTAATTGAATCTCTGCTACATTTACCTTATCTGCAGCAACACCCACCTTGACATCCCCGGATGCTTGTGATTTGTTGTCTGCTTCCCTGAGTGCTTCCACTGCCTCTGCAAAGCAGCTGCCATCAGCACCGCTATTTAGTTCTTCTGTAATAATCCAACCTGCTCGTTCAGAGAAAACCAGACTCTCAAGCAGTGAATTGCTGGCAAGGCGGTTTGCGCCATGAACACCATTACAGGCAGTTTCACCAACCGCAAACAACCCTTTGACAGAAGTTCTTCCGTATGTATCTGCCATAATTCCACCCATCAAATAATGTTGAGCCGGCGTTACCGGAATGTCCTCCTTGCTGAGATCGTAACCAACTTCCATACAATGTCTATATATATTAGGAAATCTTCGGATGATTTCGTCCTTTGGCATATGCTTGATTGACAGCATTACATAAGGTCGTCCATCCTCCTTCATTTGCTTTCGAATTGCTTCCGAAACAACATCGCGCGGTAAAAGTTCGTCAACAAAACGCTCACCTGCCTTGTTGAGCAAAATCGCACCCTCCCCACGAACAGATTCGGAAATAAGGAATTTGCGGTTGACATTTTCCTCGTACAGCGTCGTCGGATGAATCTGAATGTAATTAATATTTTCCAGAGCAATGTGATGACGAAGTGCAAGGGCAAAGCTGTCACCGGTTATATGCCTGAAATTCGTGGAATGTGCAAACAATCCGCCAATGCCGCCGGTTGCCAGAATGACACGACTTGCATGAACCTGAAATACCTTTTTGTCACGCACGAACACGACACCGCTGCATGTGTTATCCTTTATCACAAGATCCACCATACGTGTGTATTCGCAAAGAGTAATATTTGCCTGTTCACGAACACGATTGAGAAGCTTGTTTGTAATCTCCTTGCCTGTGACATCCTTATGGTGCAAAATACGGTAAGTGCTATGTGCACCCTCACGCGTATACTCAAATGTACCATCGAGCTTTTGGTCAAACAAGACTCCGTATTTGATGAGGCGTTCCATTATCATAGGAGAGTTCTCAATCATAACACGAACCGTCTCCTCCCGATTCTCGTAGCGACCTGCGCGAAGTGTGTCTTCCATAAAGCTGTCAAAATCCGATGGTTCCTTCAGCGTACAAATTCCACCCTGCGCAAGATAGGAATCACTGTTTTCAATCTTGTCCTTTGACACCATTAAAATGCTGTACTCCGGTGAAATGGAAAGTGCCGAAAAGAGTCCGGCCACACCGGTTCCAACAATTACAACATCATATGTTTTTTTTATTTCTGTATTCATCCCTCTTGGTCTCCGTCTCGCTTGTTTTTTATAAATTTAATAACAACGAACATTGCTATAATATTGGCATAAAATAGTTGTAATGTCAATGAATTGTGCTATACTCTTTACATATGAAATAACAAAACATTACGAGGTGATAGTGATTATGTACCAGGTGGATTTTCATGCACCATGCAAAGCCTATTTTATGGGTATTGGCGGCATTAGTATGAGTGGCCTTGCAGAAATATTATTACAGGCAGATTTTCAGGTTTTGGGCTCTGACATGAAGGAGTCCGACATTGTCAACACACTCCGCGAGCTTGGAGCTACAATATATATTGGTCAGGTGACAGAAAACATAACAAGTGACATTGATTTTGTTGTTTATACAGCGGCAATCAGTGAAAACAATCCGGAGTTTGTTGAGGCTAAGCGGCTCGGTCTTCCGATGCTCACACGTGCCCAGCTTCTTGGTCAGATTATGAACAATTACAAATACGGTGTTGCGGTAAGCGGTACACACGGCAAGACGACGACCACTTCCATGATGTCTCATATCCTGCTTGCAGCCGACAAAGACCCAACGATTTCCATCGGTGGTATGCTCGATGTTATTGGCGGCAACATCCGTGTTGGTCACACAGACTACTTTGTAACGGAGGCATGTGAATATACAAACAGCTATCATTCCCTTATGCCTTATGTAAGTATCATTTTAAATGTCGACGCAGATCATTTGGATTTCTTCTCAGGAATTGATGATATCGTTGATTCCTTCCGTGTTTTTGCTGAAAAAACACCTTCAAACGGTCTGTTGGTCATTAACGGTGATATGCCATACACCGATACAATCACCGCAAATGTAACAAGCAAGGTAATTACCTTTGGCTTAGATGCAACAAACAACTACAGTGCCACGGATGTCACATTTGACGAACTCGGACATCCTACCTATACATTAGTCGTTGACGGAAAAAAACAGGAAATCGTTTCTTTACATTCAACAGGTATGCACAATGTCATAAATTCACTTTCGACGATTGCCGCCTGTGACTTTCTTGGCATTGAGCGCAAGCACATACTTGCCGGTCTTTTTGCATGCTCGAGTGCAAAGCGCAGATTTGAACACAAAGGTGTAACAGCAAACGGCGTATCCATCCTCGATGACTATGCCCATCACCCAACCGAGATTAAAGCTACCCTTGCAGCTGCAAAAAACACGCCTCACAATGAATTATGGTGCATTTTCCAGCCACATACATATTCGCGCACAAAGGCTCTGCTCAACGAGTTTGCGGAAGCACTTTCTGCCTGTGATCATGTTTTACTTGCAGATATCTATGCCGCAAGAGAGATTGACAACCACGAAATATCATCCAAAGATCTGGAGGAATGCATTAATAAGCTTGGCGGAAACGCAAAGCACTTAGGCGACTTTTTGTCAATAGAAAATTTTGTTGAAAAAAATTGCAAAAAAAATGATTTGTTGATAACTATGGGCGCCGGAAATGTTGATATCATTGGAGAACACCTTCTAAAAAAATAGTTATCCACAATTTCCACAAGGTTATTCGCATAAATGCATGCGGATGACCTTGTTGTTTTTTGTTTACATAACATTTACTTGGATGTCGCATTTTGTACGCATAATAAACATGCTCATAATTATGGAAACCGACTATCCACATTATCCACAATTTCCACAAAATGTATATTTGACCCTATCGAAAAAACGTTCGCTTGTAATTCTATTTTCCTATGCTATAATTCATTTTGCACTTGAAAAAAAGGGGATAGGTTACAATGCAAACAATTACGATTTCAACTGCAAACAGTGAGACTTATTCTTCCATTTCAAACTTCTTCATTGACTACTATATGACAGAAGCAAACGGGGAATTTGTTAAAGTATATTTGTACCTTGTACGATTGCTGAGCATCAATCAGGCAATCACAGTTGCAAAGATTGCAGATCACTTTAACCTCACCGAGAAGGATATTTGCAGAGCAATTAAATATTGGATATCGAAGGATGTTTTGCGTCTTAACTATGATGGAAAAGGTAAACTATGCGGTATCGTATTATTACCTTTATCAGCACCGATGTCTGCTCAGATCTCAGACGGAGATATCGATTCTATTTTGCAGACATCTGTCACGGAAGAAAGCGAGATTGCACAGTCACCTGTTGTGAATGCGCTGACAACGGGAATCGCTGCAAAGCAGGCAGCTACAACTTCAGCTTCGCAACAATCGGTTGTATTAACAGTTCCGGCAAAACCAAGACAGACACGTGCTGCACTCGATAGCAAACTCAATGACCCGAACTGGGAAAACATTGTTCATGAATTCGAAGCCTTATTTGGTAAGACAATCAGTCCTGCTGACATGCAGACATTACTTTACATATATGACACTTTAGCTTTCGATGTTGATCTTTTTGAATATTTGATTGAGTATTGTGTCACAATGAATAAGAAGAACAGCCGTTATATGGAGTCTGTTGCGATTGCCTGGTATAAGGACGGCATCCGCACGAAGGCACAGGCAAAGGAGCTTTACAATCTCACGTCAGGCATTGCAAAAAGAGTCTTTAAGATCCTTGGAATTCAGCGTGAAATTCCTACAGCTGTTGAAAATGGCTATTTTGTGACATGGAACATGGACATGCGTTTTTCTCCGGAGATTATTGAGGAAGCCTGCCTGCGTGGTGTCACTGCGCGACCAAACTCTGTCAATTTCAACTACATCAACGGCATCCTCGAAAACTGGCACAAGAACGGGGTAAAGACAATGTCTGACATCGAACGGCTGGACAAAGAATTTTATGCAAATCAGAAGAAATCATCTCGTTCAAATATGCAGGTACTCAAAGGTGGCGTTAATACATTTGCCCAGACAAGCTTAGATACTCAGTTAGATGAAATGGAGCAATTATTATTACAAGAGGTTAATCAGTCATGATTGGACAGACACTCCGTATAGAAGAAATTTTGCAGGAATATGACAAGACGCGGCTTTCAAACAAGCGGCGTCTTCAAGAGCGTACAGAGGAAGTTTTCAAGGCTGTTCCTGCGCTTGAGCAGCTTGCACAGGAAAGCAAGCTTTCTTACCTTGCAGCGGCAAGAGCCCGTATTGCAGACGATCAGGAGACTGCAACAAAGCTTCAGCAGGAAAACCGAATACGTACCGAAAGAAAAAAACAACTTCTTATAAATGCCGGCTATCCGTCGGACTATCTGGATCCGATTTACGAGTGCAAGGACTGTAAGGACACCGGATATATCAAAGAGAAACGTTGTCACTGCTTTTTATCTCGTATTATTGATTCTCTTTATATTCAGTCCAACCTCAAAAATGTTCTTGCTCAGGAAAACTTTGACACATTTTCCTTTGACTACTATAGCAAAGCTGTTCCACAGGGGAAGATTTACTCTCCTTATGATAATATGACAAACATTGTTAAATCCGCAAAGGAATTCGTTGCAAGCTTCGGCACACCGGGTGCAACGATAAAAAACATTTTGATTTATGGTGAAACGGGGCTTGGCAAAACATTTCTTTCCAATTGTATTGCCAAGAGTCTTTTGGACAATGGTCATTCTGTTTTATACTTGTCATCAAACGACTTATTTGAGTCAATTCTTGCGGAATATTTAATAAATCGTAAAACAGACCTTGAAGATTTATTCAAATACATATATAATACCGAGTTGTTAATTATTGACGACCTCGGAACAGAGGTCACAAATAACTTTGTGGCATCCCAGCTATTTGAGGTTATTAACAAACGTCAGCTTAGCGGGCGCTCAACACTTATATCTACGAACTTGGCAATGAAACAGTTTAGAGATCGCTACTCCGAACGTATCATGTCTCGTATTATTTCTGATTACGCCGTATTCAACATTTATGGCGATAACATAAGATACCAAAAACGAAAAAAAGCTATTCAAGCAAATTCTTAACACCATGGAGGAAAAATCATGCCAGATTCAAGTCATCTTATTAGTGTTCCAGTTGGAAAGCTCGGTATCATCCCATTACAGAGCAGCAAGCCATTAGGTGAGAAGGTAGACAGCTACATCTCCCGCTGGAGAGCCGACCGTCAGCACGAGCACAAAGACAATATTACTTTCAGTGGCTATGAGAAGAATTCATACATTTTAAAGTCAGACTGCCCGCGTTTCGGTTCCGGCGAAGCAAAAGGTACTTTATCCGAATCTGTACGTGGTACTGATCTTTATCTTTTAGTTGATGTCATGAACCATAGCATCGAGTACAAGGTTTGTGGTCGTCCGAATATGATGTCTCCCGATGATCATTTTGCAGATCTCAAGCGTGTAATTGCAGCAATCGGTGGCAAATCTACTCGTATTACTGTCATTATGCCATTTTTGTATGAGAGTCGTCAGCACAAGAGAAGCGGTCGTGAATCATTAGACTGTGCACTTGCATTGCAGGAGCTTGTTTCAATGGGCGTTGATTATATCATTACATTTGATGCACACGATCCACGTGTCCAAAACGCAATTCCACTCACAAGCTTTGAAAACATTATGCCTACTTACCAGTTCATCAAGACGTTGCTTCGTACAACACCGGATCTCGAGCTTGACAAAGACCACATGATGGTAATCAGCCCGGATGAAGGTGCTATGCACAGAGCCATCTATTTTGCAAACCACTTTGGTGTCGATGTCGGTATGTTCTACAAGAGACGTGACTACTCAAGAATCGTTAACGGCAAAAACCCTATTGTTGCTCACGAATTCTTAGGTGACTCCGTAGAAGGCAAGGATGTTATCATCATCGATGACATGATTGCTTCCGGCGAAAGCATGTTAGATGTAGCCAAGAAATTAAAAGACCAAAAAGCAAGACGCGTTTACTGTCTCGCAACCTTCGGTCTTTTCACAGCAGGCCTTGAAATCTTTGACAATGCTTACGAAGCAGGCATCATTGAGAAGGTCATCACAACCAATCTCACATATCAGATGCCGGAGCTCTTCAACCGACCATGGTACGGTTCGGCTGACATGAGCAAATACATCGCGACATTGATCGATCATCTTAATCATGATGCTTCTATCAGCAAGCTTGTCGATCAGTCTGAACGTATTCAGGCCCGCATTCAGGAATACAAGGAGCACGGAACAATCACTGACAACTATCGTCCGATTCGTTTAGAGCAGTAATCGTTCCAATCAAAAAAGGTCACCGGTTGGTGACCTTTTTTGATTGGAATAGTTATAATTCTACATAATTGTAGTCCATATCAAGATCGTCTAACATATCTCCAATATGCGGATTGGATGTCAGAAGTACAATCTGCTCTGTATCAATAGTTTTGAGACAATCTAACGTGTTGATCAGACGCCGCTCGTCATAGTTTGTAAAGATATCGTCAATGATAAGTGGCATCTTATCGCGGCATAAAAAACGTGCCACAGAAAGACGAACCGCTAAATAGATTTGCTCAATTGTACCTGCACTTAAATACTCGATGCCCACAAAACCATCGTTTTCTCTTACGAGTACATGAAGGTTCTCATCTAAGTAAACGTCCGTGTATTTCCCATTTGTGATACGTGACACAATGTCCGATATATTGTTGTTAATAATAAATCCTAAATCATTATGGATTTCCTTTGAAACCTGATTAATTGTATTGATTGCAAGATTGATGGCATGCAACTCACGCTCGGAATTATCAAGCTTATTCTTGTAGACGTTGTACTCTTCCCGAAGCTCGTCTCGCTTGACACATTTGTCCAAAAGAACTTTTTCGTCGGCTTGTAAATCAATCTTTCGGTCCATAAAAGCTTTTGCAAATGACATATCGATTTCATCGACAGACTTGACTTCTGACTTCCGTTCAAGCTTATAAATCATTCGAAGGAATTCGTCATCCGACGGAACGCCACCATTTTCTTCTATCTCACTCTTTGCATACAAGCCCTCTACGATAGTTACAACAACAAATAAGGCTGTACATATAATAAAGAGCTGTCGAACACCTTTTTCGAACGGAAGCGCATAAACCATAGCTGCAATCACTGCAACGACAAATATACCCGTAAGGAAGATAAACCACAACTGATCAGTTAATTTTTTCTTAGGGAACGGGTCTTCCGCATCGTCAATCAGATCTGCATCAAGCATAACCTTCTTGTCATCCGGATTCTCCCCGTTTGCTTTGGCTTCCTCCTCGGCTTGCTTTTCGGCCTCATACTGCTTACGAATATCCTCATACGTAAGCTCCTCTTCCTCTAACGCTTCATCGTCTGAATCCTCTTGATTATGCTTTGAAGATTCCTCCACAAGCTTACGAGCCTCACGTTTTCGACGTTCTGTCTCGATTGCAAGTTCTTCATCATTTTCTCGAATCTTATTTCGAACCTCAGCAAGTTCTTCGTCCACAGTCGCATATACGGATAATTCATCATCGATTTTATCGAGCATCTTTTGGATGAGTTTTGTATCAAACTCACGACGTCGTTCCTTTAGGTTCGCAATTGCCGCTGCCTTATCAATATCAGCCGAGCCTGTTGTTGTCAGGTTTGCCAGATAGTTGTCTAATTCATTTGCAAGCTCTTTGCCGGGTGTTGCACCATGCTCGCCGATGCACAATGTATTAACGTAAGTATTTTTGTCCAAATCAAACATTGTGCCATGTAAAGTATTTGCATTGCGAAGCGGAAGCTCACGCCCCGATTGAACATCCATCACCGATACCGTCCGGTTAAATCGAAGGAAACTACGCTCAATCAAATGGTTCTTTCCGTTATAATTGATGTATGCTTTGCCCGAATATCCATTGCTATAAAACGGTTTGTGGAGTTCATACGTATCGAGTCTTGCGGCAAGACCTCTTGACTTGTCTATGCCATACAGCATACCAACAATAAATTCTTTGACTGTCGATTTGCCCGCCTCATTCTCGCCGTATATCAAATTCAATCCCGGCTTTAAGGTTATTTCTTTGTTATGAAATTTTCCAAAATCCTTGAGTAATAATTTGTTTAAATACATTTATCTGTCTCCGGCTGCAAGAAGGGCATCAATACCATACCGCATCGCCTTGCTCCTGATATCCTCATCCTCTGTGCTGCTATCATCTGACAGTGCCTGAATAAAGCGGCCCAAAAGGTTATTTTCGTTCTGTGCAAACAGCTCGTCAACATCATAATCTGCCTGCGTGTGATCCAAAATCTCGTTTATGTTGTAGCGTTTTGTAAGACCACTCAGATTAATTTGTAAATTGCTATCAACCGTACCCTTTAACAAAATACGGTAAATGTGCTGTTTTCCCAACTCGACAATTCTCTTCTCAACAATATCAACAATCTGTGCATTGGAATATTCCGGTTCAATTGTAAGGGCTAAATTGACATAGCTTCGCACATTATGTGCAATCCACTGTATCCGCGTGTTGCCTTCATTATCCACTTCACCCATAATATAGCCGCGTCGTCCTGTCTCTGTGTAATCGATTGGCTCCAGTGACCCGGAAAATGCCATTTTGTTTTTGAGAATGTGCGCCGGTTTGTGAATATGACCAAGCGCAATATAATCAAATCCCAGTCTTGCAAGCTTTTCCTTGGAGAATGGCATATGCGTCTTATCTCCGCCATGTCCAAGTAAAATATTATATGCGCCCTCTTTACCGGGACGTAAACGTTCCAATATGCGTTCTGTATATTCCTGACGTCCATAGCTATATCCGGTTACGCAGACATTTAATTCCTTGATGTATGCATTTGTTGCGCGATCAGCCGGCAACAAAACAGTGTCCGACGAAAACTCGAACTGCTTCCACGCCGAATCCTCCGAAATGTAATCATGGTTTCCGGTGATTATAATTGTCTTTGTTTTTGGGAGTGTATGCAGCCAATAGTCCAAGGAACGCAATTGCGAAATGGTTGGCTGTGAATGAAACAAATCGCCCGCAATCAGAAGCAAATCTACTTCCTGGTCCTCACATATGCGAAGCACATCACGAAAGCTCTCCTCAATCTCATTCGCTCTATCATCGCTCCATACTCTTCCTCTGTCTGGGCGCACACCTAAGTGTACGTCCGCTATGTGCATAAATTTCATGTTATTTCCTCTTACAAATGATTGCGTTAGCAATCATATACTAATTATGTACAGTTGTAGTAATTATATTACGAATTCGATTTATATGCAACTTATAATACTGTTCCGTTTGTGTCAGGTAATTTTTTATAGTTCCTACTCGGACGCTTTCTTGACGGTTTGACTTGGACGCTTTCTTCACGGGATGGTTCCATTCCGTGAAGAAAGCTGGTTGTTCTTAAAAGCATTTACTACATATGTGCTTTCTTGTATTTTTCTCTTGTAGCCTTCCCCCCGCGAATATGACGCTCTGATTTGTTTATGTCGAGCACAACTCGCGCATCCTTATACAGAACCGGATCTATTTCAAATAATCTGTCTGTTAAGTCTTTATGTACGGTTGACTTCGAGATGCCGTATTTCTTTGCCGCCTGTCTGACTGTTGCGCCCTCCTCAATGATATAATTTCCGATTTCTAAAGCACGCTGTTCGATGTAGTCTCTCACTTGTACAAACCTCTTATAGCTTGTTTGTATAGTGTATGCGGTAAAAACTTTAATATGCCGTGATGTTCAGGGAACAGGAAAAACTATTGAATTAATTACTATATTATGATACATTATGTCACGCATTGATACGTTAATATTATGCATAATTCCACTGTTATAGTTGTAATCAAGAAAATTGAAGAAAGAAGGATGTATTATGAAAAGAAAAATAATTTATAACATTTTACTTGCAAGTTGTATGATACTAGGATTAGCTGGTTGTGGAAATAAATCTACGGAACCAACAACTACAACAGAAGTATCTACAAATTCCAAAACAGAAGAAATGACGAATGATACGGAAGAATATTCAGAAGATGTTACAGCAGAAGAAGCCGTTGAAGAATATGATACTATTTTTTGGACACAGGATGCAATCATTACGCTTGATGGTCAAACTGTAGATAAATTACCGGCTCCTGTAAGTGTCGTAGCTTTTGATGGTGCCCGTTTTATTGACGCTAACTCAAATATTTATAAACTGGATTTTGCCATGACATATGATACAGACTTAAATATTACTGCAACAACATTGGCAAAAGATACCGGATTAAAGGATTTAATTTTTATTAAAACGGGTTTAGGAGAACAAACGGAAGTGATAGCTGTTGATAGTGATTATAATTACTACATTTCCAAAACACCGGAAGGAAAAACTGAACCGGATATTATTAAGGGTAAATTCTCAGAACCTATTTGTATTGAACAAGCTATTTATCGACCATATGAGGGTGAAGATAAAATAGAAATCTACGGTGTAGCACTTAATACAGGAGAATATTTATACCTTTGTGATAAACAAACTGAAAAAAATGGCAGATACGATGATGGCTTTTTTGCCAGTGCTGATTGGAATACCTGTCATATAAATGGTAATGTTAAAACCTGTTCTACTTCGAATTGGTTCTTATCAAAGGATGGAACATTATATGGCTCAACAAGAATCGGTAATCCTTGTTTAGAACCTTATGAGCTTACTAAAGATATTAAATTTACAGATCTGAGTGATTATAAAGGGGATGGTCAGCTTTATCTGGGATTTACCAAAGCAATTGCTGAAGATGGTTCTACTTATTTGTTATCAAAGTATTATGAAGAAAATTTAAGTCGTGAGGGCTGGTTTGACATATACGGCGTTGTTCCAGCTGAATATGGCACGGTTGACTTTGCAACCAGGATTTATGATACTGTAAGCAGAAAAATTGTAGAACAACCTATATTTATTGTAAAAACTGATAAAGGCATATATCAGGTTACTGACAGAAATCGTAATATCGGAGAATTTGATGTTCTTCAGTTAGAAGAATCCACACTTATCAGAGATAATACGGAGTATTGTTTAGGTGGCAGTTTCTTTATTCAATCTGATGGTACTGTGTATAAATGCTTACATGCCAAAACAGAAGAAGAAAAGCAAAAAATAATAGACGGAGACTCTTTCTGAAAATAATTCCATTTCTATGTATATCAAATACCAGACCGTTCAACTAAACTGTCAGGTAGCTATTAGTGTAATACTTATTGCAGGAATACTCTATTTCAAAAGTGATGTATTCAAAAGTAAATGTGCTACAGTTATTGATATTCAAAGGAATAATAATTATACTGTTGAACTTCTTGCAACAGACTCACTGAGTTTTCCATTACCATTTAGTGGTCGGGATGGAAAAGTTGTGTTGAAGAATTCAGAAGGTAAAGAAATTTGTAGCGTAGATATCTTTGTTCAAAATGATGGGGTTCTATTCACAAGTCAGATTGGAAGGTTGAATGGAAAAAAAAGCACTTAAAATTAAGTGTCCTAGTATATAATCTAATTAGAAAGATAATCGTATATACCTCCGATTTGCCCTCAGTTTAAGTACTAAAAGGAAATAGCATCTAACTTTGGACGGTTTGGGATGCTATTTCTTTTTATTGTTATGATTGTCTATGTATGACAGAGCCGCAAACACAACTAGCAATAAAGCAAGAACTTCAAGCGTGTTCATAGGGCATTTCTCCTACTCCACCACCCAAACAACCTTGCCGCTCAACCGTTCCATATTGTTACTACCATATGTACCGTAGATTTGCTGACCCCAAACATTTTGGCTGCCTGTCTTACCGTCGCATTTTGCTCCACTATATACACGCCTAACGCCAGTACCCTTTGTTCTATGTAATCTCTCACTTGTACAAACCTCTGTATGCTTGTTTGTACAGTGTATGCAGTGAAAATCTTCATTAGCACCGGAAAATGATTTATCTGTTCTTTGTGTTCTGTTACGACCATCATACTAATAAAAACAAGATGACATCATTCAATTAGATATCATCTTGTTTTTTCAGTGTGCCATATCATTATTTACTCACTATAAAACAACTGCTTCGGACTCTTTGGTTTATCCGGATTAGTCATTTTAATCTTTCCGCTTTCCACCAAAGGCATTACATGCGTCTGTATAGCGTAAGTAATAGACGACAATCCTAAGTATTTACATATTTCTTTTCTTGTTCGTGGTGTTCTGCAGAATGTCAAAAGATTATTTACTTCTTCTAATTCCGGTTCAGTTTTACCGATATTTCCTGACTTATAAAACGTCACTGTAAAACAGCCTCTCTCATCTGCGAACTTCGGTTCCTTAAGATGAAATTTTTCCATTTCTCTACGAATTGTCGGTATCCCGGAATATCTATTTTCTGTAACACGCAATGTTTCTAATGCTAACGCCAAAACAGGATTTCTCGTATCCGGCTGCATTTTCCCCAACTGGTCAACTTTAATTCTTCCGTATATACCTCCAGGATTTCTTATCTCCATCCTATCTTCATACATAATAATTTGTATTGGCATACCTTCTGTATGAACACTATAATCACGATGAACAAGCGCATTGATAATTGCCTCTCTAACCGCAGTGATGGGATAATCTGTCCTATCCTCACGCACCCCTGTTTCTGGATTAATAATCGTCTTATTTTTCATATTCTTTTTTACAAATCGAATTGCTCCTTCAAGCATCTCCGGAATACTACCTTCAATTCGTTGATTGTCCAAAAAACGTTCTCCCAAATCTCCAAGATTCCCTATCTCTGTTCCCGGTACAGCGATTGCAGTAATACACAACTGAGGGAAATATGCCTGTGGATATGGACTAAAAATCATTGTTGCACTCAATGTCGTTTCATTATTTCTTGTCACACTCATCAGTTCATAAATACTTTCATCATCCAGATTTGCCAAATTAGGTTTTCCCTTTTTCAGCAAATCAGTATAGAGTGCCAATTTTTCTTGATTCAAAGAAGACAATGTTGCGCGCCTCACACTGCGAATATCATCTTGATACTTCTTTCTATACGTTTCATAACTATAGACCTCATATTCCGTCATAGGTTCATCACTATCACCCACTCGCGTATATGAACCCTTCAAACGACCTTTACCTTTATAAAACACTGGTCTATCAGCCAAATCCACGCCAGGAATTTCAGCTAACACAAAGGACTTTCCATCCTTTTTACTTATATGCAAGAATCTCAAATAATATTCAAGAACTCAAAAAGCATTTCAAATTATATTCATGCCATTTAAGTTCCTTTCTTTTTCTTAAGCAATAACTTAAAACAAACTTAAATTTCACCAACATTTTTCAGTTGTTGTTTTCATTTTTCTGTTATATTTTACCACATATTGAACAAGTATAACCTAAAACAGGAACCGTCAAGCTTCTACGTCTTACCGAGAAGCAATATCAGAATATCTATATGGTATCCGGCGAAGCTGATTATCAATCAAGAAAAACAGTTGGTATCAACTGTCATATTATATTATAATTATGGACATGAACGAAAAAAGGAAATCTAGTAACTACATATTGCATATATAATGGTTTGTTGCTACTAGATATAATAGTTGAACGCCCCTCCAAAAATGGTGTATCGTTCAACAAAAAAAGTTAGGGAGTGTTGGGTAATGCAAATAAGACGGGCAACGAAAAATGATTTGGATGGCGTTAATAAATTGTTAAAACAGGTTTTGATGGTTCATCACAATGGGCGTCCTGATTTATTTAAACCAAATGTAAAAAAATACACTGATGAACAACTGCTTGAAATATTTGAGGATGATACAAGACCTGTATTTGTGGGAGTTAATGAGGATAATAATGTACTTGGGTATGCATTTTGTGTGTTCCAACAACATGTTAACGACAACGTTTTAACTGATATAAAAACACTTTATATAGATGACATATGTGTTGATGAAAACGTAAGGGGGCAGCATGTTGGAAAACAGATCTATGAATATGTAATTGATTATGCCCGAAAAGAAGGATTTTACAACATTACGTTAAATGTATGGAGCCTGAACCCTGCCGCAATAAAATTCTATGAAAGCATGGGGCTTGTACCTTATAAAATCGGCATGGAGAAGGTTCTTGGTTGAACGCCCCTCCAAAAATGGTGTATCGTTCAACGAAATCAACCCAACCTTGTTCTGATATTTTCTTGAAGCCTCTGTCTGTTTTGTTGCCATTCAAAACACCTCCCTCAACAAAGCAATAAGCAAAAATACTAACCCGATCATAACGATAATCTCAAATGCTAATTCAGATAAGCTTTTCTTCAATTTCTTTACATCCTTTTTCATTGCATTATCATTCCTTTCGTGCTATTATTTTTGTAAGGAGCCAGGAGCTTTCGCTCCCGGTTCATCTTACTTGAGTAACTGTATCGCAATTAGTAGCCAACCAATCAGTGATATCAGTTGTACAAAGAGCTTATTGAGTTGCTTTACCAACTTGGTAAGCTCTTTTGTTACTCTTGTAAGTTTCTGTTGAACGCCCCTCCAAAAATGGTGCATCGTTCAACAAAGATGAGGATTAATGGAATATGTGTAAGGAGACTATAGAAATATTATGAAAAGAAATGTAATATGTGGTTTGATTCTGTTTGTTATAGGAGGTATGTTGGTTGGATGCCAATCGAGTCATAAAACGAATGAAGCAAACGAACAAACCGAATCGGAAAAAACCGAAATTTCAGAGTCAGAGGATGACGAATTAGTCTCAATTGATGAATTTACAAACTATTATAATTTATCAGCAGCGGATTTAGAAGCGCATGATATTGAAGGTTTCATTATGTATCACGCGATTACGCCCGAACGATTAGAAACGCACGATTGGCTGTCTATATTAAAAAAGGATGAAACGGCAGGAATCAGCTATCGGCATAACGTATACAGGCAGGTTACGAGCGCAAAGACGCGTATGGCAACATCTGATGATGACTTTGCAGAGGCGCTGTACATTGTATATGAAACACAGATATATGAGGACGAGGGAATCGGACGGATTGAGAATGTTATAATAGATATTCCTAATCAAAAGGTTTATTGTGGATTTGACTACAACGATTACACAAAATGTCAGAAGTCGATTGATGTTGATGAGACATTTATCCGAACGATTATTTCGGATTTAAATGATATGAAATTACCGGAATGGGAAAATAACCTTTTGTATGCCTACGAAGGAAATACATATTGGTGGGATTTACACATTATTATGTCGGAGGATGATGTAATCCGATATACGGGAAATATACCGGGAAATGCAAATGCTTATGAAGACGGTTTTGACCAAATCATTCAGATGGTAGAGAAGCTTGTGGAAGAATGATTCATTTCGAAATCCCAATTTTTTTCGCTGCCTGTCTGACTGTGGCGCCCTCACCGTCTGATATAATAGCACCACTATGTTTATTCAAAAATCCGTACCTTATTGCTATGATTATGAAACAGGCATATCCGGAAATACAAAAACTTATGGAAATAGGAAATAGGTTAAAATTTGCAAGGTTTATGAACTATTGAAAGAAGATATGGACTAAGTATTAAAGCAGAAGCAATTAATGCAAATAAAAAATTTACTTAGTAGAAAATTTCATGCTTGTGACAAAACATACCAGGAAGAGATAGAGTATCTTAATTCACAGTCAATCAATATTTTTAAATTTGTAAAAGCGGAAGAAACTTCGGATATGCATAATGCAAGGATTAAAAAGCATATATACATATGAAACAAATGAATGAACAAAGACGATTAAGATTTCAAATTCGTATGTTGGATTGAGTGATAGGTTTTAGATGCAGTTTTTTTGAAATATCAATCCGTTTCAAACAAATACAAATATGTAAATACAGCACTTCATAGACTCGGTTTTCTATCTAGTATGTTTATGATGTTTAATGGTATGTAAAAGATGTAGATTTATTAAGTATATTTACAATCGGAACAGTTTGTATGATTGTATTAAATATTTTTTATTATTTTGCAGAGTATCTTGCAAGGAAAAGCAGTCTGATACAGAATTTATAGGAAAAAGCATTACGGAGGTGGCAGCACAATGAAATTTATCGGAATAAGAAGAGTTTTTTCGACGGATAACGGAAATCAGTACATAACCATAGGCGCATTTTGGGAGGAACTATCCAAAATATACGGAAGAGAGAATCTTATGGGTTTAGGCTGCAACTGGACGGATAACTCGATTGAATATGTAATGGCTCTAAAAGATGGATTCATCGCTGATGCAAATTTTGAGATTGACTTACCTGATGAATGGACTGTGACTAGTGGCAGGACAGAAGAATTGAGTAAGATCTATGATGAAATTTATAAGGATGGACCTCTACTATATGAAATAGAGGAATTCGATGATAAAGGTAATTGTAAGATAAGCTACTGCAGGTAATAATTTACACTCTCACCCTCCAAAAATGGAGTATTGTTCAACTTTTATTAAAGATCCATTACATTATAACCAATATAATTTCCATTTTCATCATAGGCCCAACCATAGTTATCATAATAAATCATAGTTTCGGCCCCATCATCGCAATATTCATAACTTCTTCCAGAACTAAACTTTTTAGAAAACTCTTTAGCCATGTTTTTCCTTTCTCCCAAAGCTAGAGAAGCTCCTACATGAATCATCATGCAAGAGTTTCTCTAGCACGTCGGAGGTTCAATTAAGTACCAATTGACACTACTAATATAACATACTATTTTGTCCCCTGAGTACCAATCTTTTTATTTATTACTCTCAATATAATCTTCCATTAATTTGCCTCATTTCATTGAACATTTGTTCGATTTGTGTTATGATATCATTGTATAATTTAATAGATAGTGGATGCGATTTTCCGTCGATACCCCTAGTTTACGAGAGGGGTGATGCCCATGAACACAATAGAAGTTCTAACTTTGTTGTTAGTAGTATTTGCGGCTCTATCTTACATAGATAATCATAAAAAGAAATAAGCATCCGTCCCGGCAAGTTCAGATGCTTAATATCTTTTAATCATTTAATACTGGGGCAAAACGGAGATTCCGTTTGCTTTCTAATCAAATTATATACTAGGCCGTTTGAGAAATCAAGCGGTCTTTTCATTTCAAACAATCCTGTACACCAAAAATCTTCATGGTATAATTTAGGGAAGGATGTTGTTCGTTAAAGTATGATAACGTATTGTAAAAGGAGGAAATATGAGAGGAATCAAAAAACGGATTATACCATTTTTGTTGACGTTGCTTATAGTATTTAGCTTCAAGCCCTTTACGGTAAAGGCTGAGGGAACAACCTATACAGTGAATGATGAAGAATCGTTATTAACTGCTATTTCGAATGCAGCGGATGGAGATACGATTGTTCTGGATAATTACATCTATTTAAGCAGTAATTTGGAGATTACCAAAAATATCACCCTGCTGTTAAACGAACATTCGATAGGCTGTATGGATTCAGATGCACCAGCAGTTATTACCATTTCCGGATGCCAGGTTACAATTAAAGGTTATGGAATGATAGATAATGATGTTGATTCGCAATATGCCATATTGGTTACAGAGGGTGCAACCGATACAATTTTAAATTTAGATAACATTAATTGTCCAACAACATTGGCCACTTATGATGATCCTTCTACAAGTGCTACAGTAACCGTAAACATTACAGGAAGTTCATCATTCTCCGGAAGTCCTATGTTTGCTGTTAATGGCGGTACAATTGCGGCATATGATGGTACGTATACAGAATCACCGGAAGCTTATCTTGGTGAGAATACTGATTTGATTGATAATGGCGAAGGATATTCCGGTCCAAGATACGAGGTTCGCTCCTCCATTATAAGCGATACGTTCAAACAGATTTTGACAGATGGTAAGCTGGTTATCCCTTCTGTTGCACCGTCCGATGATATGGAAGCCATAAAGTATGCATTTGCTGCTTTATTCCCATATCAGACAGAGTATGATCAGTTCTATCCGCAACCAATAGACGGCAACATATATGACATTTATTATTATGGCGATGGCGTCGAGGAAACGCACAGAGTCGAGGCTGTCTTTACAGGCTCCGTAGATAACATAGCTTTACAAAAGGCAAAAGAATATGCAAAAAATGTTCCGGCCGACGATCCGGATAACCCATGGGGCGCAACTTTCCGTATTGTTGATATGGAAGTAATTAATATGTGGGCAAGCGGATTTAACCCGGATGCAAAATCTTCAAAATATCTTATGGGTATGGCAAACTACTCCGGAGAGTTAAAGAAGTATCTCGGCAATGAAAACATTGATTTTAAAGTCGTTTATGTAGGTGCCGGTGAAGATACAGATTTGTTTACAGTGAGTTGTGGTGACGGAGCAGTTAGCATAAATGACGTAATTTGTGCTACACCGGATTTGAATATTATTGCACGTGCCGAGCATGTCATTTATGTACCGGATGGAACTGCTACAACAAAGGATGCACTCATTGAGGCCGCTCAAAAGAGAATTAACGATTATTTAGGAGATTCTTCAAAAGTAGTCTTAAGCTATGGTGGAGCGTTTAATACACTGACTGACATCCATGGATACTATAGCGATGAAGATTATAGAAAATATATGCTTGAAACAATTGGACTTTCTTCTGCTCCTGCTGATTACTTCATAGCAACGGTAAATGGTCATCAGTTCAAGCTTTTGATTGTGCCGGATAGCAGCAAGATGTTAACACCAACCTATAAGACGGTTGATGCAGTTTCCAAGGTTACAATTTCTTCCGGCTCATCAGAGATTCCTCTCGATTGCGGTATTCGCGCTTCGAAGCTTACGAGTGGTGTAGCCTATGAAGATATTATTTCAAAACTGAATGTTGATGACAATATCACCTTCGACCTTAAGATATATTCATTTTCGAATGACAAGAATATATCCTCTATCAGCAAAGATAAATTCACTGTTTCCATTCCGCTTACGGATGAGCTGAAGGACAAGAACCTGAAAGCATACTACGTAGATAATGATGGTAAGGTTACAACATATGATGCTGAAATAGTGGATGGCAATGCAGTATTTTACACAGACCACTTTAGTATTTATACCATTGCGGAGGAGGTATCGGAAGCTACAACCGAAGCTACAACTGAAGCATCAACCCAAGCCGAAACCAAACCGCTTGAGAGCCCTGCGACAGGCGATAGTACCAATATCATATTATTGTTCGGATTATTATTGCTGTCTGTAGCAGGAATCATAGTTGTTAAGAAAAGAACAAGCAGATAAGCGATAGGATTTATAATCAGAAAGAATTGCTTCATCAGCAATTCTTTTGATCGCACTGCCGGCAGGGCCCCGCGACACAATGCCGCGGTATACAATCAAAATCCCCGGTCACAATAGTGGTCGGGGATTTTTTAACACCGCAAATTTACATCCTTATTATTATTTATTGTGCACAGCCCCCATTTTATGGTAGAATAAAAATGTAGCATAGATTCGGATTTTCTATAATAATCTTTTGCAATTAACCCGATATACAAATCAGAAGATACTATTTATCTGCATGATTGCTTTTCATTACATTTTCGAAAAACGCGAGGTATAGATATGAATAATACGAAAGGAAAAAAACGCAACAACAATAAAGGTTTTACGCTAGTAGAGTTAATCGTTGTAATTGTGATTCTTGCAATACTTGCGGCTATTTTGGTTCCGCAGCTGCTCGGTTACATAGACCGTGCAAAACGGAGTCAACATATTTTGACCGCAAAGAATTGCATGAATGCTATGCAGTCAAAGCTTGTTGAAATCTATGCAGAAGGCAAACCGATTGGCGTGAAAACAAGAAACAGCGATTCCGGTCAAGGTGCGAAGGATGTTTCCTGGAGAAATACATCCATTGCAAAGGATGTACTTGCGATTGCGGACGACAATCCATATTTCCTCGTATTTGGTCTGGGTGATTACGATACCTATAAGGATACAGATATTCATAAGGCCTATACCGTTTACTTCGTTATATACTGGCCTGCCAAGGATGTAGATCCAATCTTCTTTAACGGTTCCGAATGGTCCAACACATACCCTTGGAAAAAAGGACAGGATGGAAAAAACCAGTTTATGGTTAATGGCGAAATGATCACATTACAAATGTATATCGTTTCAGCTCCAAGTAGCAATATTGGAAACACATGGAATCAACTTAAAAGTTATCTTGAAAAGTATGGTTTATACACAAAATAACCATGTCACTCCTTTATTACCCTTGCCAGCTGTATGAGCCCTGTCGGAAGGAATGCAAGCAATACAACCCATGAAATTTGAGCGATACTAAGGTTTTCTACCATAAACATACCTTGCATAACCGGAACCAGCAAGACAAGCGCTAATAAAACAGCTCCGGCAGCAAATGCCGCAACGCTCCATCTATTGCTTCTAAGCTTCAGCTTAAAAATCGAGTATTCACTTCGGCATGTAAATCCATGAAACAATCTTGCCAGAGTCAAAGTTGCAAATGCCATTGTACTGGCTGTCATCGACTTTTCATCCATCCCCACATAATATGCGATCTGCGTTACAACAGCAATCAAAAAACCATACAAAAGCAACCGCAGTGAAAAACTCTTTGTGAGAATTCCTGATTTTGGATTTCTCGGCTTATTCCTAAGCAACTGCTTGTCAGAAGGTTCCATTCCAATTGCAAGTGCCGGCAATGAATCTGTAAGTAAATTTATAAACAGCAGATGAACCGGCTCAAATGGTGTATTCAACGCCATCACAGAGCAATACAACACAACAAAAATCGCAGCCAGATTTCCCGAAAGCAGAAACAGAATGGAATTCATAATATTTCGATAAACATTTCGCCCATTTAATACTGCTTTTATGATCGTTGCAAAGTTATCATCAGCGAGAATCATGGAAGATGCATCCTTTGAAACCTCTGTTCCGGTAATCCCCATTGCCACTCCAATATCTGCTTTTTTTAGTGCCGGTGCGTCATTGACACCATCACCGGTCATGGCTACGATATTCCCCCTTCTTTGCCATGCATCCACAATTCTTATTTTGTTTTCCGGCGAAACCCTGGCATATACCGATATATTTTCAAGCATGCCATCCAATTCCTCATCGGACATATTATCAAGCTCCTGTCCGGTCACAGACACATCGTTCTCCTTATATATTCCGATTTGCTTTGCAATGGCTGTTGCTGTAACCTTATGGTCTCCTGTGATCATCACCGGTTTTATTCCTGCGCTTATGGCATCAGAAACTGCTTCCACAGATTCCTCTCTTGGCGGGTCTATCATAGATACTAAACCGCAAAAAGTATATCCGGCTTCGTTATCCACGCACAAAGTCTCCTTTTCATCACACTCTCTGTAAGCAAACGCTAACACTCTTAATCCGTTTTCTGAGAAAAGTTGATTCTGCCTTACAATCTGCTCTCTGTCGGCGTCTGTTATAGGTCTTACACCCTCGCCCGTGGCGATGTTTTCCAGTCTGTCAAGCAAAACATCCACCGCACCCTTTGTAAATACTGTTGGAATTCCATGCACCAGATATTTGGTGCTCATCAGCTTTCTATCCGAGTCAAAGGGTATTTCCTCCATACGGGGCATCATGCTTCTGATATCCTCCTCCGTTGCTCCCACCCGGTTAAGTCCTGCTTTTCTTGCCATGGTTAGCAGGCAGGTTTCCGTAGGGTCTCCGATATCCTTTCCATCATAGATAGAGGAATCATTATTTAAAATTGCTATATACAAAAGATTTCTATGCAGACTCGATGTCAAATCCAGTTCCTCGGGTGTTATACATCTGCCATCGATATAAACATCTTTTACAGTCATCCTGTTTTGCGTCAGAGTTCCTGTTTTGTCAGAGCAAATCACGGATACACAGCCCAGGCTTTCCACAGCCTTTAAATCCTTAATGATGGCATTATCCGCAGCCATCTTTCTTGTTCCCATAGCCTGCACAATTGTAACAATGGAGCTAAGTGCCTCCGGGATGGCAGCTACCGCCAAGGCAACGGCAAACATCAGGGAATCAAGAACCGGCTCCTTTTGCCAGATTCTAAGCCCAAATACGATGACACTGATAATCATGATAATCACGGCAAGCTTTTTTCCAAAATCATCAAGACTTGCCTGCAACGGTGTTTTTTTATCCTTCGTATCATTCATGAGCGTTGCAATTTTTCCCATTTCAGTATCCATTCCGGTAGCACTTACCAGCACGCTTGCCCTGCCATAGGTTACGAGACTTCCCGAAAATACCATATTACATCTGTCTCCCAGTGCAACAACCTCTCGGATTTCCTCATCCTTTTTGTCAATATTGGTGGATTCTCCGGTCAGGGAGCTTTCATTAACCTGGAGGGAATAATTCTCGATAATTCTTCCATCAGCCACAATCATGTCGCCTGCTTCCAACAGTAATACGTCCCCGGGAACGATTTCCTTTGAATCCACTTCCTTTTTCATTCCGTCTCTTATAACCTTTGCCCTCGGCGCAGACAGCTCCTTTAATGAATCCAGAGATTTTTCGGCCTTCACATACTGGAAGGTTCCAAGCATGGCATTTAAGATAATTACAGCAAATATTACAATCGTGCTTTCCACATTCCCCGAAATCATCGAAATAACGGCTGCCACAATTAAAATAATAACCAGCAAATCCGCAAACTGTCCCAGAAAAATCCTTAATACACTTTTTCTTCCCTTTTCCTCCAGTGCATTTTCTCCATACTTCTGCAGCATTTCCTTTGCCCTGTTTTCAGACAGTCCCTCCGGACCTCCGTACCTGTCAAACAGTTCCTGTTTTGTTTGTTGATAAACATCTTTCATACTATCCCTCTTTTCATATCTGCACAAAAGAAAAAGACCTTTTGTGCACAAAAATTGTACACAAAAAGTCTTGTTTAACAACTGTCACCCAGCCTCCGGTCTCAAAAGACGTCCTGACGAAAACTGGGACATGCAACGCATGCAACTACTCCCTTTTTGCTATAAACAATACTAGAATATTTTTCCGTAAATGTCAAACAAATTTCTTCGACATTTTTTTCAGGGACACTCCTCGTGACAAATGCTACGTCCCTAATTTACGGTAACAGAGTACAAGAAAGCCTTATACTCTACAACATTTTTATCATTATCGATTGTTTGAATCGGTGTTAAGAATAACAACAGCAAACAAACAATTGCAACCAACAACCATTTTATTTTTGTTTTTACGTTTAAGAAAATAATACCGATTGTTAAAAAAGCAAAACCATACAGAATGCACCATATTACAAGGATGTCAAACTGTGTTTCGTAATATGTATTCTCTGCCTGGTTCCTAATCCAAAGTCCCGCAAATAAAACTAAAGTTCCTAATATTAACAAAAGGATACCGCTTCTCCTAATCACTTTCTCTTTGTCCATACAATCCATCCCCCTATATCATGAAGCTCAAGACCGCTTCCATTATACCACAACGATACGTTCACAACAATTCAACCATGCTTCCTTCAAAAAATAATTTTTTTCGAAACAACCCAATGAAAATATGATTTATTCCGTCTATATAATGAAACATATAAAATTTCAACTTATTTTTTCATATTACGTTATAATAGTAGATAATGTACAAGGTCTGGTTCAAATATGAGCCTATGCAATCAGCAATCGGAATCAGATACAACAAAGACAAACGAAAAAAGGATGGTCAAATATGAATAACATGAAAGATTTAGTGTCACGTGTCATAAACGGCGACAAACATGCCTTTGAAGAAATCTATCAGGCTACTTATCGACAGGTATATTACACTTGTATGAGTTTTCTGAAGAATGAGCAAAATGCACAGGATATTATGCAGGATACTTATATCACAGCTCTCACACATATGCAGCAATTGGAAAACCCGGAGCGGATTACCGCATGGTTAAATCGAATAGCAGTCAACAAATGCAAAGATTTTCTGGCAAAAAATATGCCGGAGGAGTTTCGAGAGGACATTCTTGAAACTGAAATGTTAGAAGAAAATGACAATTTCCTGCCTGAAAACTATGTTACAAACAACGAAAAGCGAAAAATTGTTTTGGATATTATGCAGGATGAGCTCTCTGCCGTACAATATCAGACGATTATTCTGTATTACTATGATGAAATGAGCGTATCAGAGATTGCAGCATGCATGAATTGTCCGGAGGGAACCGTAACCTATCGTCTATCCAGTGCACGAGGAAAAATAAAACGTGCAGTGCAGGAATATGAGGATACGAGCGGAGTTAAACTATATTCTTCCGGTGCAATTCCTCTTCTTACAGCTATCTTTATTGCGGAAGCGGAAAAATTAGTTATACCAAATGTATTAAATGGTATTTTCTCGTCGATTGGAATCGGAGTCGGTGCACAAACCATAGGGGCTGCGGCATCCACTGCAACTGCATCTGCAATGACAGGGGCTACTGCAACAAACACCGTGGCTACTGCAACCGGTAAGCTTGGATTCAAGGGACTGTTTCATACGCTGAAGGCCAAAATAGTAACAGGCGTTGTCGCCACCGCAGTTGTTGCCGGAGGTGCAACCGGTCTTGTTCTTTTAAACAAGACTGAGAATACACAGGAAAATAATAAACAATATACCGAAGTAAACACTGTTATCATTGATAATGATTATGTAACGGTTACCGTTGATAAAATCTATGATAAGGGATATATTCCCGACAAAAAAGAAACAATGCTTCCTGTGGATGAAAATTCCTGGAATCCCGAGGATTGTATTGTAGAGCTTAACCTAGAGAACAAATCTGATGAAATTGTATTAGTCGATATGAATTTTTTCACTGTAAATAATGAAAGCATCGACTATGGATTGTACTCCAATAATACATATATGCTCGATCCACACTCCACACAGATAAATTGTATCAATAACAATACTAACATTCTAAATATCGACAACCACGAATATCTAAAAATTGATCGCGACCCTATTACATGGGCTAAGGTCGGATATCGTGTATATACATTGGATGAAAATTATTCAAATGAAACGTTTGTTGAGTACAATCTTACCGATATTTATTTCTATAACGAAAGAAAATTGGCACCAAATTATGAAAGGAAAACCAAAAATAAAAAAGAACAGGTGCTTCTTGATAACGATCAGCTTAAAGTTACATATATTGGTACAGATATGATATATGACGAAAACTATCAATCCCTTTGGGCCAGACCTTTCTTATATGTAGAGAATAAATCTGACCATGACATACGGATTCGATGCTACGGAGATTATGTATGCGACCTATCTTCTTCTTGTATATTTGCTGGAACAAACGGCTACATAACGGATTTAAACCTTAAGAAAGCAGATTCTGAATCAAGCACCGATTCAGATTCATTCGTATACGAAATGATAGAAAATGATACACCTTTTCAATTTGATATTCACATTTCTGATTATACAGAATTAGCCGGGGGATACATAAATACCCATTACCAAAGTAACAGCTTGCTTCCAAATGGAATGGATTCCATTGAATTTGAACAGTATTTATCGGACTCTGAAACAATATACCCTGTTCAAATCATTAATTTTGAATGTGAGAAAGAATCGTATTAAACATTTTGTGAAAATCGTAGCAAAATGATTCGAACGATTAAAATCACACTTGTGATTTAAAATATTTATTATATTACTAAGGAGAAACATAATTATGAAAAAGAAAATTATTGCATTATTGATGAGTGTTTTACTTGTACTTGGTTTATGTTCATGCGGCAGCAAGGATGCCGGTTCATCCGGTGGAAAAAAGAAGGAAGACACACGACCTGCCGATGCGGAACGAGAAGTCCAAGAGGCAAATGGTAATTTTGGACTTATGCTTCAGGTAATTGACAGGGAAGCAGAAACTATCGTTTCATACTATGTTTATACTGACTCAATGGATAATAACAAAATGAAGATTCAAAAAATGCACGGCACAGTCAAAGGAATAGAGGATAGTTATTTTCAATCCACATCTTATTCTGAAGATGTAGTTTATGTAGAGCTTACACAGGAAAGATATCAGGAATATGCGAATTATTTCAATGCGAACATTGCAAAGCATTTTCCTGCAACAACTACTACCGCCGTGAATCACATCGAACAGGATCCAATGTACAACGATTATATGCAGCTATATATCGAAATCACTAACAGAGACACCGGAGACTCAGAACGCGGAACCGTTCTTGACTGTTATAAGACGCCTGCATGGCTGGATGGTTTGATTAAGATGTTTGAAGAGGATTTTAGCAAGCAGTAATGAGGGACGTAGCATTTGTCACGAGGAGTGTCCCTTTGTCATGCGACATAGGGACAC